>OKGJ01000174.1_pt1 | contig 9280 bp, 8 predicted proteins | sample 1614931 | NCBI WGS metagenome assembly OKGJ01 (sample SAMN04436981, study PRJEB24849) | human gut metagenome | biome: human gut; feature: NICU; material: stool | host: Homo sapiens | place: USA: Saint Louis, MO | collected 2010-07-01 | reverse complement strand
AGAAGATTCAGAATAAAAAATCTTATAGATGATAATTCTGGTGAGACTAATTTAACAACAGATAAGGCTATAGTAATCGATGTAATAGGTAAATTAGCAGAAGGCAAAACTTCATCCGATTTAAAAGCTGAAATTCATTTCGATCAAACAACAATAGATGAAGTAACTTATAAATTAGATATAAATGCAGGATCTGATGGTCCAGGAACTTATATCGAACCTATCATTCCAATAGCAATAGAAAACCACAAAGCGGAATATCCACTTACTGGTGCGATGGGTATCATAGGATTCCTTGTAGTGGGTGCTGTGATGATGGCAACGGCGTACTACAAATACAGACGTAAGAGAAGAGAGAGTGCGTTATCATGATTGGATTAGATCAAAAGATGAGGTACCCTCCGTAAAGGGACTAAACAGAGACAGGGGATGAGGCGACGAGCCAAGTCCCTGGTATCTCAATAATGTTCGGATAAATCTTTTAAATAAAAGATAAAAGGAAAAACTAATCAACTTAACATAAGAGATTAGAAAAAGCGGACTGAAAAGTTCGTGAAAAGGCGAGGCGATGAAACTCGAAAAGGGTGGAAAGCTGAGCTGAAGAAAAAATGCTCACGAGGGCATGAATAAAGGTAATAATTTGCGAAAAGCAAATAGTTATAAAATAAATATAAAGGAGTTATATTATGAAAAAAAGATTTTTATCACTAATCATAGCATTAGCGATGATGGTTGGCGTATTCACCCCATTGATAGCAAATGCGGCTGATGAAGCAACAAAAAAAGAAGGTGCACCAGCTGATGCAGCAGAAGCTTCAACAACTTCAACAATTGACATCCACAAAATTGTTATGGATTCAGTCGATTTAGGAAACTGGACACCAGAAGATAATAGAACAAACGGTGGAAAGATTACAGAAATCCAAAAATTCTTTGGAGCAAAATCTAAAGAAGTAGCTAATGTTTACTTTGAAGTTTATAAAGAAGTACCAGCAGGAACAAAAGAATCAGTAACTGGAGAAGAATTAAATAAAAAATATCCTTCTAAAGAAATTGATACAACAAAAGCTTATAAAAAAGTTGCTGAAAAAATGACAACTGCTGACGGTACAGGAAATATTGATTTAACTCAATTCCTTGACAAAGACGGAGAAAAAGTTAAAGATACTAAATTTGTAATCGTTGAAAATCTTGAAAAATCAACATACAAAGATGGCGACAAAACATTAAGTAAAGAAGGTAGTAAGGCTATACCATCAGCAATAGTTCTTCCAGCAACAATTATGGGTGGAGATGTTCTACATTTATATCCAAAGAATACTGATGCTGAAAAACCTGATGTAGTAAAAGACTATAAAGACCAATTTAAAGAAACAAAAGCAAATGATGCTCTAAATAACAAAAGAACACAAGATCAAATTGATGGGGATAAAAAGGATCATCAAATCGGCGATAAACTTGACTACAGAGTAGAAACTCTTTTCAAAGAAAACACATCTTATCAAACAGCATACTGGCAAGATAGCATGACAGCTGGTTTAACATACAATCAAGACTTAAAAGTATTTATTGATGGAAAAGCAGCAGCTGCAGAAGATTACCAAGTTGAAAAGAATGATAATACAGGATTCTACGTATCATTAACAGAAAAAGGTCTTGCAAAAGTTAATGGAAAAGATAAACACTTAGTAGCTCTTGAATATTCAGCAACACTTAACGAAAAAGCTATCGTTAATATACCTGAATCAAACGATGTTGACTTCTTCTATGGTAACGATCAAAAAAGAGGAAACACTCCAAAAACAACAAAACCTAAAGACAAGAAAATAACTGTAAACAAAATATGGGATACTGAAACATTTAAAGATGGCGAATCAGCAACATTCCAACTTTATGATGCATCTACTGGAGAAGCAGTTGGAGCTCCTGTAACAATTAATAAAGATAAACCATCACATACATGGGAAGGCCTTAATGACGAAAAATCATACAAACCAGTAGAAATTAACAGACAAGAAGGCGAAGAAACTTCTTATGAAGTTACTGAACAAGGTACAATTAAAGTTGTTAACTACAAAGGTAACAACAAAGAAGTAAACCCTAAAGAACCAAAAGTTGTTCAACACGGTAAAAAATTCGTCAAAGTTGACGAAAAAACTAACGAAAGATTAGCTGGAGCAGAATTCGTAGTAATGAACTCTGACAAAACAAAATATTTAGCTCAAAAATCAGCTGAACAAGCAGCTAATGATAGACAAGAATATACACAAGCAAAAGCTATCTATGATCAATATATAGCTGACAAAGACCAAGCTAAAGCTGATGCACAATATCCAAATGTAAAAAAAGCTTATGATAAACTAAATACAAAATATGAATGGGTTGAAAGCCAAAATCCAGCTGAAGACAAAACGTTAGTTAAATTAGTATCTAATGAAAATGGACAATTTGCAATTGATGGTCTTAAAGATGGAAAATACTATCTAAAAGAAACTAAAGCTCCAAAAGATTACGCTGAAATAAAAGAAGAAAAAGAATTTACAATAAGCGAAAATTCATGGGCATCTGAAGGTACTATTGAATTTACTAAGAACCAAGAAGGTAAAGACAAAATAGCTGCTGAAGGAACCTCAGCTATGAAGGTTGGAAACAAGAACCTAACTATCCCACAAACTGGTGGTATTGGTACTATTATCTTCACTGCAATTGGTCTTGCAATAATGGCATCAGCTATTATCGCTATCAAAAAAAGACAAGCAACTGAAGCTAGATAATAATTAAAAGAAGAGAGGAAAAGCAATTTTCCTTCTTCTAAAAGTGCAAATATGTGATGTATTTGCACTTTTAGAAGAATATAACAATATTAATATAGAACTAAAAATGGAAGGTAATAATATGAAGATTTTAAAAAGAATATTAATGGTTATGGTAATGATGGCGATGGCTCTTACTAGCAGTTCATTTGCCGCGGGGGATTATTCGATAACTGTGACGGTGGACAAGAAATACGGAGATGTTACTGGCAAGATGAGCTTGTGGAAGGTTTCCGATAAACAAATTCCCGATTCCGAAAAGTCTACTGTGCTTGGTGATTTGAATAAGTTGTCCGTAGAAAATCTGAATTCTACATACGAGAACAAGGCTGATGTGGAGTTTTCCAATAATGAGGCAGTGTTTAGGAATTTGGATAAGGGTGCGTATTATGTGCGTGACACTTCGGGCATCAAACGTGACAAGGAGATAGCTTCAGTATTGGTGAACCTTCCAGATGATGTGGAGAATGACAGCAAGAATGTGACTATTCATGCGAAGGAATCTTCTACTAATGTGAGACTTGTGAAGGTGGACGAGAGCGGCAATCCTTTGAAGGGTGCGAAGTTTAAGTTACTTGTAAGACGTGGTAGCGAATATGTTGAGCTTAAGAACAAGGCTACTTTGAAAGAAAATGATAAGCTTGAATTATCTCCAAAGAACGATGATAGATCCAAGGTGAAATCTGAAGAAAATGCAGAGAAATCCAAGGCTGAAAGTTCCAAGTCTGAAGACAAAGATGAAAAATCTAAGGAAGAAAAAAAGGAAAAATCCAAGGATAAGGCAAAATCTGATGAGGGCTTGTATATTTCCAACGATGCTGGTGAGATTATAATCAACGATATTAAGAAGGGCGATTATATTTTCAGAGAGGTGGAAGCTCCAGCAGGTTATGTGATTAAGAATATTGACACTAAGTTTACTATTTCTGATAAGTCTGTGGAACTTAGGGTTGTGAATAGCAAGACTTCTACTGACAAGGGTAGACATGATTTCATGAAGACTGATGAAGCTAAGAAGCCTTTGGGTGGTGCGATATTCAAGGTTATGACTAAGAACAAAGACGGTAAGTTCGTTCCTGTTAAGAAAGATGGCAAGGATTATATTGTAACAAGTGCTGACAATGGTAAGTTTGCTGTGGAAGATATGGATTATGGTAAGTATTACTTGGTTGAGATAAAGGCTCCGGAAGGTTTCATTTTGTTGAGTGAGCCTGTGGAATTTGAAATCAAAAAACAAGCGGATGACAAGACTATTTCCATTGCTTTCATTACTAACAAGAGAGATACTATCACTAGACGAAGAACTCCGGGCGACGATATTACTAGACGAAGAACTCCAGGTGGAGATATTACTCGTCGTATTCCAAAGACTGGGGACATTAGGTTTTTCATGAGTATGATTGGCGGTGCGATTATGTTCTTTATTGGTAAGTGGATAATTGCGAAGGACGATAAGTTAATAGGAAAAAATATTAAGTAAGTCGAAAAATAGATTTGAGAATATGCAAAAATAAACCCTCATGCTAGGTGGTCTACGATTTTGTGAGATGTGTTATTGGTGTGAGGGTTTGGTTATGTTCGTTATCAAATATTTTTCGATTTTATTTTTTTAAGGTATAATTGACTTAGAAATCGGTGTAGGAGAAAGGTTATTGTAATGTGGAAGAAGATTAAGCATAATTTTGTGTTTATTTTAATATTTTTGTTGGGATTTGGTGTGATGATGTATCCTGTGATTTCTAGGTTGTATTATAGGGTGGATTCCACTAATCAAGTGAAGGAGTTCGACAAGGCTGTGAAGGGTTTGTCGAAGGAGGAATTGGATAAGAGGTTGGCTTTGGCGAAGGGCTACAATGATTCGTTGAACAATGTGGTGAGCAAGGATCCTTACGACAAGAAGAACCAAGAAGAGGGCAGGAAGGCTTATGCGAGAATGCTTGAGGTGAAGGAGAAGATTGGTCACGTGGAGATTCCGAAGATTAATCAGGATTTGCCGATGTATGCTGGTACGAGCGAGGATGTGTTGCAGATAGGGATTGGCCACTTGGAGGGGACTTCTCTTCCTATTGGGGGGAACAATACTCATGCGGTGTTGACTGCACACAGTGGGCTTCCTACAGCGAAGTTGTTTACGGATTTGAAGATGATGAAGATTGGAGATAAGTTCTACGTTCACAATATTTTCGGGACGTTGGCTTATCAGGTAGATCAGATTAAGATTGTGGAGCCGTCTAATTTTGAGGATTTGCTGATTGTGAAGGGTCATGATTATTGTACGTTACTTACTTGTACTCCTATTATGATTAATTCGCACAGACTTTTGGTTAGAGGTCACAGGGTGCCTTATGTTCCTGCTGTGGATGAGGCTCTGATTGCTGATAATAAGGCAAGTTATATTTACAGGTATTTGTTCTATGTTTCTTTGGTTATTATCGTTATTTTGTTGTATTTGATTTATCGTCAACGTAAGGCGAAGAAAAAGTTGAAGGAACTTGATGTAGAGGATAAGCATGAAGAAGTCTAAGTTAAAGGAAAATTTGAAATATGTGTTGATTTTCTTGGTGGGGTTCGCTGTGGCGATGTATCCTTTGATTTCAAGGTTGTATTACAGGATTGAGGCTAACAGTGCGGTGCACGATTTTGATACCACGGCTAAGAAGATGGACAAGAAGGAGATTGACAGGAGGATTAGGCTCGCTCAGATTTACAACAAGACTTTGGATCCTAGTAAGCTTGCGGATCCTTATTCTGAGAAGGAAAAGAAGAATGCGATTAGCGAGTATGCGAGAATGCTCGAGGTGAAGGAGAAAATCGGTCACGTTGAGATTCCGAAGATTAATCAGGATTTGCCGATTTATGCTGGTACTAGTGAGGAGGTTTTGCAAAAGGGTGTTGGTCACTTGGAGGGGACTTCCCTTCCTGTTGGTGGCAAGAATACTCATGCTGTATTGACTGCTCACAGGGGTCTTCCTACTGCGAAGTTGTTTACTGATTTGAACAAGATGAAGAAGGGCGATGTGTTCTACATTCACAATATCAAAGAGGTGTTGGCATACAAGGTTATCGACGTTTTTGTTGTGGAACCGAGCGATTTCGACAAGGTTTTGGTTGTGGAGGGCAAGGATTACTGTACGTTGTTGACTTGTACTCCGTATATGATTAATTCGCACAGGTTGTTGGTGCGTGCTGAGCGTACTGAATACAATCCTGCTGCTGTGGAGAAGGATTTGGTGAGTCAAGTGACTGGTAAGTACAAGATTTATTTGATTATTTCACTGATTATTATCGCGATTTTGTTGTGGTATTATATTAGGCAAAGAAGAAGGAAGAAGAATAATGAGATCAAGTAGGAAGTTTGGTTATGTGATTTTGTTTGTGGGGATTGGGTTGTTGACGTTTTGTTTGAGCAATTTGTCGTACAAGATTTTCTCGCAAGATAAAAAGATGGATGATTTTTTGAGGGCACAAGGTGAGATGTCGACTGAGCTTTCCGAAAGAATCGAAAAATACAATTCGAATGTGAATGTGGATGAGACAGGTCTTGTGGATCCTTTTAATTCGGAAGATATTGAGCTTGAAAGTAGTAAGGTGATTGATGAGAATGGGATTTTCGGGTATTTGGAGATTCCGAAGATTAATTTCAAGAAGCCTATCTATTTGGGAGCGAGCTACAATCATTTGGCGAAGGGTGTCGGTCAACTTGACGGTACTTCGATTCCTGTGGGTGGTAAGGGCAGACGTAGTGTGCTTGCAGGCCACAGGGGTTGGTACGGCGATATTATGCTATTGAAGGTGGGTCAATTGTATTCGAATGATGTGGTGTATGTGCATCATCATGGGAAGACTTTGACTTACAAGGTTGTCGGAAGAGAGTACATTAGTCCGTCGGATTGGAATATGTTGAAGCCTGTGGAAGACAAGGATATGCTGACGATTTTGTCGTGTGATCCGATGTATCCTCCGTTTACTAGAAGGATTTTGATTAACTGCGTGAGGGTTGATGAGAATTCTGAAAAGGCGGGTGCTGATGCTACAAGTAAGAAAAATGCGGCGGAAATGAACACTAAGAGCGACTCGTCATCAAAAACTGTTGATTATGTTTTGTTGGCGCTTACGATATTAGCGTGGATTGTGCTTATTGTGAATATTAGAAAATTCGTGTTGGATATTAGAAGGCATGGGAAATAAAATAAAGGGTAGTGCAATAGATTTTCTATTGTGCTACCCTTTTTGTTTGATCTGAAAATTTTATCCGAAATATATTCCGAAAAACTGTGCTACTGATGCTAGTATTATGAATATGTGCCATATTGAATGGAAGTATTTTCTTTTTTTAGCGTAGAAGTAGACTCCGATGGAATAGAGTATTCCTCCCGACAATATGAGTATGAATGAAAGCATTCCAGAGATTTGGATGACTTTTTTCATAAGTAGAACTGACATCCATCCCATTACCACGTATAGTATGAGTGATTGCTTTTTGTATTTTTCCTGGAGATTTTTCCTGAATATTGTGATTTTGAGGATTATTCCTATTATTGCTATAAGCCAAACGGCTACAAGAAATCCTACTCTTTGTGCACCTTGTAATACTCTGACTATTATTGGCGTGAATGTTCCTGCTATGCAGATGAATATTGCGGAGTGGTCGAAATATCTGAGGACTTGTTTGGCTTTAGTGTTGGTGATGGCGTGATATAGTGTGGAGGACAAGAACATCAGCATTAGGCTTACTCCGTAGATTATGTTTGCGATTATAAGTGGGGTGTTGCCTTGTGATTTTATGATTAATAGCACCATGAACGCTATTGCTATTAGAACTCCTACTCCATGTGTGACAGAGTTGAAGATTTCTTCGCCTATTGTGTATCTTTTATTAGTTTGTTGCATTGGTTCCTCCTTTTTTATGTTAATGAAATTTTATTCTTTAATTGTGGTTATTTTATGAGTTTGTGAAAATGTTTGTGATGCGATTGATACAAATGGCAAAAGTGTGTGAATTAGGATATAATTGATGTAACGAATGATGAAAAAGAGGGATTTATGAGATATAGATTATATAGTGCAGATGATTATGACAGATGTTGTGATTTGTTGAGAGATTCTGATATGAGGTACAGTTTTTCTGAGAAGAGCGATGTGAAATTGTTTGAGGATATTGTGAAATCGGAGAGTTTCTGTGAGGATTGTACGTTTGTGTTGGAAGACGGTGATGCGATTTGTGGGCTTGTGATGTTCACAAAATGTCGTGTGAGGAAGTTCGATGGGTTGTTGCTGTCGATTTTCTACATTGACGATGAGCATTTGAGTGATGATAATGTGGATTTGCTTGTGGGAAACGCTGTGAATAATGTTATGAGTCGTGGGGTGAAATTTATCTGCGTGATGGGTGAACCTAGTGTGTTCAGGAGGTTTGGTTTCACGAGGGCGAGGGACTACGGGATTTTGTGTCCTTTTTATGTGGAGGATGATTATTTCATGGCGAGATGCGAGGATGGTTTCAAGACTCGTGGTGAGCTTAGTTATGCAAAGGAGTTTTTTGAGTAATGAAGATTAGTTTGTGTGCTGTGGAGCAGCGTTTGAATGATAAGGAATTTAATTTGAAGCAGATTGAGAAATATGCGAGAGAGGAAGCTGAAAATGGTGCTGACATGTGTGTGTTTGGGGAGAGTTTTCTGCAAGGGTTTGAGTGTTTGAGTTTCGTGTACAAGGATGATGTGGGTGTTCCTGTGACGCAAAATTCGAACGAGATTGCTGAGGTTCGTAGGATTGCGATGGAGAATGAGGTTGCGATTTCGTTCGGATATATTGAGAATGATCATGGTGCTTTTTATTCTTCGCAGATGACTGTGACGAAGCGTGGCGAGATTATCAACAATTACAGGAGAATGAGTCCTGGATGGAAGGAGCCTTCTGCGTGTAGCGATTACAGGGAAGGCGATAAGTTGTATTTGTACAAGATGGATGGCGTGAGTTTTTCGACGTTGATTTGCGGGGACTTCTGGGATGAGGATTTGTATACGTATATTTCGATGATTGACTCGGATGTTTTGTTGTGGCCGGTATTTGTCGATTTCTCGGTGCTTGACTGGTATAAGAATGAGTTTGAGGACTACAGGAACCAATCGCAGCTTGTGCCTATGCCGGTGTTGTTCGTGAATTCGTTTGTGGATGAGGATGACAGGGCGAAGGGTGGAGCGTATGTGTTTTACCAGGGGAAGGTTGTTGAGGAACTGGAAATGGGTAAAGCGGGTGTGTTGAGGTATGAGTATAGGAAGTAGTGAGGTGTTGTTAGAGTAGAGGATTCGTGGTTAGGTAGACAGGGACAGGGATTTGGTTGCAGGATTTACTTTGTCGCATACCAGAATAAAAGGTTTAACACGCATCGTCTGGCTTCCAAAAACTGGAAAACTCTAATCTCGAAATCCTAAAATTTGAAGCACGCTTCGCTTACGCGGTCAAATTTT
>OKGJ01000169.1_pt1 | contig 9355 bp, 7 predicted proteins | sample 1614931 | NCBI WGS metagenome assembly OKGJ01 (sample SAMN04436981, study PRJEB24849) | human gut metagenome | biome: human gut; feature: NICU; material: stool | host: Homo sapiens | place: USA: Saint Louis, MO | collected 2010-07-01 | reverse complement strand
TCGCGGATTATGCGCCTCAGTATTGATTACCAGGCCCTGAACCTCCGCCAACAGCGGTCTGCGGCCATCCATGGCCACGGTAACTGCAGTTCCCGAGGTCGGCGTTCGATGATGCAAAAACAGCCCCGAGGGATCCTCAACTTCCGCAATGCCGCCCGCCGTCTGCTCGAAGCAGCCCACCTCATCGGTGCTTCCGAAACGGTTTTTCAGGCCGCGTAAGAAGCGTAGCCCCGAATGCCTATCGCCCTCGAAATTGAGCACCACATCAACCAGGTGTTCCATTGTGCGCGGGCCGGCCACATTGCCGTCCTTGGTCACGTGCCCTACCAGGAAAATCGCAGTTCCGGTCTCCTTTGCCAGCGCCGCCAGCGCAGAGGTTACGGCGCGAGCCTGGGCGACGCCACCGCGAGCACCTTCGACGTCGGCGCGCATCGTCTGCACGGAGTCCACAATGAGCAGACCGGGGGAGAGCTCCAGCGTCAGATCGATGACGTCCTCGATATTCGACACCGCCGACAGGTACAGCGAGTCTGACAGTGCGCCAGTGCGCTCGGCACGCAGCCGCACTTGGCCGACCGATTCCTCACCGGTGACGTAAAGCGTCGGCCCCAAATCGCCGTCCGCGCAGCGGTAGGCCACTTCAAGTAGCAGCGTCGACTTACCAACCCCCGGTTCGCCCGCCAAGAGCACCAACGAACCCGGCACAATACCGGAACCGAGCACTCGATCCAGTTCACCGATGCCCGTGCGCACCGCGTGCGCAGCCTTGGCGGAAATCCCCGTAATCGCGGTCAACTCGGAGGATGAGGTGGGGATTCGATCTGTTGCGGATGCCTCCGCGAGGAAACGTTCCTCCGCCTCGTCGTCAAGCGCGCGCTGTGCTAGACGCTGGCTTTCAGCCGCGACGGAAGTGGAAGATGCTTTACGACGACCACCCCGCGCGCCGGGCTCCGTTGCGGCAGCGCTACGGCGACGTTGCTTGGCTGCCCGTGCGGCAATTTTGTCCTCCAGCGTGGAGGCGGACTTCCCACCGCTGGAGCGGATAGTGACCTTCTCTAGCGTGCCCCACTCTTTGCAGTTGGGGCATTGGCCGACCCATTTCGACACCTGCCAGCCGCATGCTGAGCATTCGTAGGCTTCGTCTTTGGTCTTGGCCACGGTGCAACCACCTTTGCTTCAAGAGAGGGGACACGACAGACTCCACAACGTGTGTTGTGCGGTATGCGGTGAATGTCGCGAGAAAATTTACCCCAGATACGCGAGAGCGGGCCAGGGCAGTATCAATGACTTGTGTCAAGGATGACTGTACTGCCGTGACCCGTATCAAGCGACCAATCGCCCATGCCCGCTCGATGAAGCGCCTCGCGTTATTTGCGGGACAGGACTGTGCTGTACCAGCGCCTAAAAGTGCGCTGCGCGCGAACAGCGCAGGAACACCACTGTGCTGCGATTACTTGGATTCAATCATGCCGTCAGCACCGCGGTTCGGTGCGCCAGCTTCCAGAATGTCAGCAGAGATGGTGATGTCCAGGTCGTAGGTGTTGGTCTGGCCCTGCGGGTCAGTGAACTCGAAGGTGGCCTCGCGGTTCTGGCCAGCAGCGCTGCTCTTGTCGCCAACCAGGGTGCTCGGGTCCAGCTCATTGGTGTAGTACGCGATGCAGCCGGTGTTGTCCTTGGCGGTCTTAGCCAGCGGATCGATGACGGACTTCGGGCCGGCAACAATCTGGCACTCACGCGGCAGGGAGTCCTCGCCCTTTGCAGCCTTAGCGAAGGAAGGTGTCTCAGCGACCTTCTTCAGCTCAACCTCGCCGATACCTTCAACGGTGACGGACTTCAGCTTGTAGACCGACTCGGTAGCGCGCTGCTGGTTGCTGGCGGAGAACTTCAGACCAGCGGTACCAGCCTCCGGGTCGACCAGGATGTGAGCGTCGCGGATGTTGACGAAGCCAAGAGCCGAGTTGGTGTTCTCAGCACCCTTGCCGGCAGCATCTTCGCCGCCGTTCATCGCACCGTCTACAGCCGGGTGCTGATTTGCGGTCTGCGAAATCTGACCGGCGCCACAAGCAGCAAGTGCAACTGCGGATGCTGCGGAGACGGTGATGAGAGCGCTGCGGCGAAGTACGGACTTGAAGGCCATGACTAGATTTCCTCCAGTAGCTTGAGGATGGGCGATAGGATTTTCAGTATTTAAAGAACACCTTAGTGTCTTCCTAAGATGTTCTCATACTACCCGTAAAATCATGGGGGGACATGATAGGGTGGAAGGCCGTTGGAAAGGGCGTGTGCATTACATGGAATTCAGCATTGGCGATACCGTAGTTTATCCGCACCACGGAGCTGCGAAAATCGAAAACATCATTGAACGAGAGCTTAACGGTGAGACCGTTCAGTACCTCGTACTGCAGATTCTGCAGAGTGATCTGAATATCCAGGTGCCCGCCAAGAATGCCGAGCTGGTCGGTGTCCGCGATGTTGTCGGTGAAGAGGGGCTGCTGAAGGTCTTCTCCGTTCTGCGTGAGACCGACGTGGAAGAGGCCGGCAACTGGTCCCGTCGCTACAAGGCCAACCAGGAGCGCCTGGGTTCGGGCGACATTAACAAGGTCGCTGAGGTAGTTCGTGACCTGTGGCGCCGTGATCAGGATCGCGGTCTGTCCGCCGGCGAAAAGCGTATGTTGAGCAAGGCTCGCCAGGTTCTCGTCGGTGAGCTCGCGCTTGCCGACGGCGTTGATGAGGCCAAGGTCGAGGAAGTTTTTGCCCGCGTCGATGCCACTATCGAGCGTCACCGCGCCCTGGCACAGGAAGGTGCCGCCGGTGAGAAGAAGGACGAGGCCGACGATAAGCCGGTGGACCTGGACGCAGACGCATAAGTCGTTTCCCTTCCCCGGTTCCTTCCAGTAGGGATTTTCTGCACTTTTCCGGTTAACGGCTAGCGCACACACATTGCCCGTGTGCGCTAGCCGTTTTCTCTTTTTCACCCGTATCTATTTCCCCGCTATGCTCGGGGCTGTGACTTTTCAAATCTTCGATACCGCAACCCGCCAACTGAAGGATTTTGAGCCTCTCCGCGAGGGGCATGCCTCCATTTACCTGTGCGGTGCGACTCCGCAGGCTCAGCCGCACATTGGCCATGTTCGCTCTGGCGTGGCCTTTGATATCTTGCGCCGTTGGCTGATCGCCAAGGGGTATGACGTCGCGTTTGTGCGTAACGTCACCGATATCGATGACAAGATTTTGAATAAGGCCGCCGAGCACGGCCGCCCTTGGTGGGAGTGGGGCTCCCGCTTTGAGCGCGAATTTACCTGGGCCTACAACCAGCTCGGTGTTCTTCCGCCGAGCGTTGAGCCGCGTGCCACCGGACATGTCACTCAGATGGTGGAGTACATGCAGCGTCTGATGGATAACGGCTTCGCCTACGCCGTCGACGGCAGCGTCTATTTCGACGTGGATGCCTGGTCCGAGGCTGAAGGTAGTGACTACGGCAGCCTGTCCGGCAACCGCGTCGACGAGATGGAGCAGGGCGAGACCAACACTCCGGGCAAGCGCGGTGCGCACGATTTCGCGCTGTGGAAGGCGGCCAAGCCGGGCGAGCCCTCGTGGCCGACGCCGTGGGGTAATGGCCGTCCGGGCTGGCACCTGGAGTGCTCCGCCATGGCCACCTACTACTTGGGCTCGGAGTTCGACATCCACTGTGGCGGTCTCGACCTGCAGTTCCCGCACCATGAAAACGAGATTGCGCAGTCGCACGCAGCCGGCGACGGCTTTGCTCGCTACTGGATGCACAATCACTGGGTCACAATGGCCGGCGAAAAGATGTCGAAGTCGCTCGGCAACGTGTTGTCCGTGCCGCATATCCTGACCATGGTTCGTCCGGTTGAGCTGCGTTACTACCTCGGTAGTGCGCACTACCGCTCCGTGCTGGAGTACTCCGAGGAGGCTCTGCAGGAAGCGGCAGCGGGCTACCGTCGTATCGAGGCGTTTATGCACCGTGCCGTCGATAAGCTCGGCGATATCGAAATCGGTGAGTGGACGCCGGCGTTCGAAGCAGCGCTCGACGACGACCTCGCCGTCCCACGCGCGCTCGCGGAAATCCACAACGCTGTTCGTGGAGGCAATCAGGCGCTTGCCGACGGCGACGAGACCAAGGCTAAGGAGATTGCCGGTGCTGTCCGCGCTATGGCCGCAGTCCTTGGGTTCGATCCGCTGAATGAGCAGTGGGCAACCTCCGATTCCGGTTCCGATGCGGCAATGCATGCGCTCGGTGTGCTGGTTGAGCACCAGTTGGAGGAACGCACTCGGGCTCGTGCAGAGAAGGACTGGGCTACGGCTGATGCTGTGCGCGACCGTCTGAAGGAAGCGGGTATCGCGGTAACTGATACCGCTGATGGCCCGGCATGGTCTGTCGCTGACTAAAGCTGAAAAGCTGGCTTTAGGCTAAAGAAAACTATTAACTACAGAAAGCAGGTAGCTATGGCAGGCAACGGTCGTCGTGGCGCAGTGCGCAAGGCAAGCAAGAAGAACGTCGGCGGCTCCGGCGGCCAGAAGCGGGGCCTGCGTGGCAAGGGGCCGACCCCGAAGGCAGAGGACCGCGTTTATCACGCAGCTCATAAGCGGGCGAATGAGAAGCGACGCCGTGACTCTGGGCGTCATGAGCGCAAGGGAGATGGCTCCGAGCTGGTAGTTGGCCGTAACCCGGTCGTGGAGTGCCTGCATGCGAAGGTGCCAGCGGCAGCGCTGATTGTGGCGTTGGGCACCGACAATGACGAGCGCCTGCAGGAGTCAGTGCGTATTGCTAACTCCCGTGGTATCCCGATTCGCGAGGTGCCCCGCCACGAGCTGGACACCATGACCGGCAACACCATGCACCAGGGCATCGGTCTGCAAATTCCGCCATACAAGTACTCGTCTGTCGAAGATCTGATTGATTCGGTGGCCAAGACCGGGGAGCCGGGTCTTATCGTCTGCCTGGATAACATCACCGACCCTCGTAACCTGGGTGCGGTCATTCGCTCGGTGGCGGCCTTTGGCGGCCACGGTGTGGTGATTCCGGAGCGTCGCTCGGCCGCCATTACGGGCGTGGCCTGGCGTACTTCGGCTGGTACTGCTGCGCGTCTGCCAGTTGCGCGGGCGACCAATATGGTGCGTTCGCTCAAGCAGTTCCAGAAGGCTGGCTACCAGGTTGTTGGGCTGGATGCTGGTGGCGACCACACTCTGGATACTTACGACGGCACCACACCGGTGGTTGTGGTCGTCGGCTCCGAGGGTAAGGGGCTTTCGCGCCTGGTGCGCGATACCTGTGACACCATCATGTCCATTCCGATGACCGGCTGGGTGGAGTCGCTCAATGCTTCCGTTGCTGCCGGTGTGACTCTGAGTGAGTTTGCCCGCCAACGCCGGGCAAAGAGTAGCCAGTAGCGCATTTGATACCCCCGGAGGCGCCATTATCAATTCGTTATAGTAATAGCGTTTACGTGGGGTATTTTGGGTTCTAAATTGCGGCCGGTACTTATGGCTACCCCCAGTAGTTCAGCGCTTTAAAGATAATTCTATTTCCGGCGTGCGCTGCAGAAATAACAGCGTTATTATCACTTCCAACAGAAAATTATCCGTAGTTTCCCGAAGGGGAGGGCGGGCAAATCATGCTCCTAGAAATAGGGGCGTAATTGGCCGTAGTTTAGGGAAGCGCACGGACCTAGCGGTGGCTTGTACAGCTAGCTTTGGGTCACTGAGATGTCAGACCACGACATCCTCAGCGTTAGTTTTTCTGTCTGCCGGGGCAACCCATTTCGGCAGTCTCGCAGTCTTAAAAAGAGCTGGGGGTATTGGAGTCTGCTTTTAGAGAATCCAGCAAAAATACGGGCAGCCCCTCGGTGGCGAGAGGGAAGGTGCGCACCTTCTCCGCAATCGTCACTCGAGGGGCTGCCCGATGTTTTTGTTGTTTTAAAAGACACTCCGAAAAGCGATGGAACTCCGAAAAAGCGTATGTGTCTATTTGCTCCACTTGGCAGCCTGGACGTCGTCACGCGTTGCCTTGCGCGATTGCACCGTTCCGATGGCGTAGCAGATCAGGTAGATGACAAACGCGATTGTCGTCACTAGAACGCTGACCGGGATGCCCGGTGCGAGTGAGAGAACAATGCCGCCGACGGCCGCGACCTCGGCGAAGATGGTCGACAGGATGATGGCCTTTACAGGAGAGGCGGTGACGAATGCGGCCGCAGCACCAGGGGTGATGATGAGGGCGATGACGAGCAGAGAGCCGACAATCTGTACGCCCTGGGCGGCGACGAGACCGGTGAGAATCGCGAAGTAAATCGATAGCGCCTTCACGTTGACACCACAGGCGGCGGCCATGATGGGGTCGGCGGAGGCGAATAGAAGCGGCCGCCATTTCCAGGCAACGCCGCCGACGACGATGACCGCGACGATGGCCATCGTCCATAGAGAAGTGTCAGTCAGACCAATGATCTGGCCGGTGAGAAGTGAAAACGCGGTACTTGTCCGGCCGGGGTAGAGGTGGATAAACAGCACCGATAAGCCCATGCCGAAGCTCAAGACCACGCCCACGACCGCATCTTGGCGCCCTCGAAGCGACAGTGCCGCCAGGACTATTGCGATGAGCACCGAACCGATAATGGCACCGCTGCTGACACTGACACCAAGTAGTAGGGCCGCGGATGCACCCATAAGTGCCAGCTCGCTGGTGCCGTGGACCGTGAAACTCATCTGTCGCATGACAATCAGTGGCGAAATGATGCCGGAGATTAGCCCGAGTAGAGCTGCCGCGATGAGAGCATTGTGGACGAACCCGACTTGGAGCAGAGCAGCGGTGTCGGAGAAATACTGAGTCAGTAGGGTCATTAGACGATAACCAGCTTTCCCTCGACACGGGCAACCGCAATGTTGGTTTGGTAGAGCTCCGAGAGCGTCTCTGAAGTGATGATTTCCTCGACCGATCCGACCGCATGTCCATGCGGCGTCAGGTAGAGCACCCGGTCACAGACGCCCAGGATGGGGTTGATGTCGTGGGTGACGAAGACGACTGCCGTGTCGTTTTCCCTGCGATGCCGGTCCAGGCGCTCGACCGTGGTCCGTTGCGCCGCAGGGTCGAGGGAGAGCAGAGGCTCGTCGCAAAGCAAAAAATCCGGCGCCGAAACGAGCGCCTGCGCCTGACGGACAAGCTGTTGCTGACCGCCAGAGAGCGTGCCGACGCGACGGTCCGCAATACCGCCCGCGCCGACAAAGTCCAGCATTTCGTCGGTGGCGGAGCGGTTCTTGCCGGCTGCCAGCTCGACGAGGTCGCGAACCCGAATGGGCAGTGAGGGCTCGAACATCCGCTGCTGCGGAATGTAGCCGAGGTTCCCGTCGACTTTTACTGAACCGTGAGTCAGCCGGCGCATGCCAAGGGCAGTGGTCAGCAGCGTGGATTTGCCGACGCCGTTGGGGCCCAGGATGGCCAAGAACTCGCCAGGTTCGATATTCAAATTGAGACCGGACCACAGCGGCTCAACGGCTGCGTCAGTAAAAGTCAGTGAGGGCAAAGTTATGCGGACTCCATACCGGAAAGGGTTTGCTTGTAGAGATCAAAGAACGACTGGTCAGCGCTCGGCGACTCAAAAACATCGACGATTTTAACGCCCTTTGCCTTGGCAGCCTCGACGAGTCGCTGCGAGACCTGGTCGTGGGTCTGCGGTGCGTCGATGAGGTAGTCCAACTCGCCGGACTCAATCAGCTTCAGCATTTCATTGACATCGCTTGCCGACGGCTCGGACTCATTCAGCGTGGACTGGCGGTAGCCCTTCGGGGTGATGTCCTTAACCTTCGTGTCCTTCAGGATGTCATCGGCCAGCGGGTGAACCTGAGCAACCTTAGCGGCCTTGAGCTTGCTCTTGGCCTCTTCGATGTCCTTGATTTCCTTATCGACAGCCTTGGTGTCGGCCTTGGCGCCCATCTTGGTCAGAGCTTCGGCGAGCTGCTCTGCAGTTTCTTCAACCGCATCGGTGTTGTACCAGACGTGCTCGTTGGCTTCGCCGTCATGGTGGTGGTGCTCGTGGCCTTCATGGTCGTGCTCGTGGCCCTCGTGATCATGGTCGTGACCTTCGTGGTCGTGGTCGTGACCTTCGTGATCATGGTCGTCGTGGCCCTCGTGATCATGGTCATGTTCGTGGTCATGGCCTTCTTCCTGCGGCAGCGCAGAGGTGATGACCTTGTCCTTTGCGTCACGCAGAGAGGAGGTCAGCCATGCGTCGTAATGCCCGCCACCTGCGACGAGAATATCGGCGTCCTCTACCTTTGCCATGTCGGCTGCGGCCGGTTCGTAGGAGTGAGGGTCGATGTCGTTGGACGCGATAATCGGGTCGATGGAGACCTTCTCGTCGTCGGTGACTGCGTCGGCGACGTCTGCCCAGACCTTGGTGGAGGTGACCACCTTAATGGTGTCTTCGGACTTGCCCGCGGACGTAGCGCTGTCATCATTGCTGGAGCATGCGCCGAGACCTGCGACGAGGCCGGCGCTGGCGACTAGCGCCGCGATGCGCGTGGAAAAGCGTGCCTTCATGTATGTATCCAATCCTGTTGCGGGCTGAATTATTCCTTTTATTCAGCTCCTGAGCATTAACCGCTATTGAAAACAGTTGTCTTTTAGTTCAAAGAACATAGTAGGGGCTGCGGAGACCCAGTCACAAGGCGGGCCTCTGCCGGAGTGGCCGAAATGACAGTCGCGCACATTCGTTGGGTAAAGTTGTCCGCGATTAGATGCGTGTGATGCTCGTTGTAGTTCTTTTCCATAAAATCGAGGTTTTCTACCTGAGGTAGCTGGACGAAGATATCTGAGCGGGCAGTCGCTGTTGGTTTTTCAAGAAGGGTCGGTATTCCGTGCAAAGTCGGCGTCGTCGTGGCACCTTGGCTTCCATCGCTGCAGAACTTGGGGTCTCGCGCACGACTGTGTCTAACGCTTACAACCGTCCTGACCAGCTCTCGGAGAAGTTGCGAGAGCACATCTTGGAAACTGCGGAGCGGCTTGGCTATCCCGGGCCGGACCCAATGGCTCGCGGTCTGCGCATGCGCCGGGTTGGCGCCATCGGCGTGCTGTTCACCGAGCACCTCCCGTTCGCTTTTGAAGACCCTGCGTCGGTGGATTTTCTCGCCGGCCTCGCAGAGGAGCTCGGCGAAATGGGCGACTCCATGTTGGTCATTCCAGCTTCCTCCGAGGAGGGCGGGGACGTAGATCTCAATCTGATTCGGCAAGCGGTGGTCGACGGTTTCGTGGTCTACTCCGTCGCGGACAACGACCCGTTCCTCGCTGCCGTGCGCGCTCGCGGCTTGCCGACGGTCGTGTGTGACCAGCCTGCAGATGCGG
>OKGJ01000167.1_pt1 | contig 9388 bp, 10 predicted proteins | sample 1614931 | NCBI WGS metagenome assembly OKGJ01 (sample SAMN04436981, study PRJEB24849) | human gut metagenome | biome: human gut; feature: NICU; material: stool | host: Homo sapiens | place: USA: Saint Louis, MO | collected 2010-07-01 | reverse complement strand
AGCCCGGTGTTCGGATGGTCTGCGATGACCTGCTGCAGCAGTTTCGAAGACAATCCCCTACCCCGGTCCGCGGCATCAACGACAACGCGGCCGATGGTGCGCGGGTAGCTCGACGAGAACTCATCGAGCGTGTCAATAACACGCAAGTACGCAACAACCTTGCGGGAGTCATTGTCGTCGCGGATGAAATAGTGCTCCGCGGTATCTTCCAGATCGCGCCAATCCATTTCCGGCTCCGTACAGGACTGCTCGAGATAGAAAACGTCGGTACGCAGTGCCGAGATAGCGTATACATCGGTCGCACTGAGGGCGGAAAAGGAAGCTCGCTCAATCATGGAATCCGATACTAATGCGGCGGCTCCGGAAGATGCGAAAGCTTCACCGCTTTCGTGTCTCCGCGGTCATCGGCTACTGCCACAAGCAGGGTCAAGAAGAAGGCCACAATGATAGTGAGGAAGCCAGCTGCAGCACCGACTTCCCAATTAATTGCATCCTTTACCGCAAACGTGACTGCGAGGATAACTGCTAGACCGACGGAAGTACCGATACGCTGGCCGGTCTGCAACACTGCACCTGCAGCCCCGGCATAGGTCAACGGCACATCACGCAAGGACAGTGCCTGGTTTGGTGAAATAACCAACCCACCAGAGGCGCCAACGAAACACAAGGTGAGAATCATCCAGTACTCGCTGACACCGAATTTGCTGTGCAGGGCGATGATGCCCACGGTCAGCAGCAGGCCGGTAATGGACATGGCGATGCCGCCGATGACGATTCTGCGGCCTCCCTTGTCCAAGTGATGGCCAGCCCAGTTCGCAGAAATCGAGCTGAGTACCGCAGCGGGCAAACCAATCAAACCGGACACCAATGCCGAGTGCCCCAGCGCATTTTGGTAGTACTGCGCCACGAGCACCCAAATACTGGTCGTACCGAAGAACCACAATGTGGCAATAATCGCGCCATTACGGAAATGGCGGAGTCGGAAAATGTCCAAGTCCACCATCGGCGCGGTCGGAGTGGATTTCATGTGCTTTTCCCACTTCAGCCACACCACAAGCAGCACTGCTGCGGCAGGAAGCATGGCCCACACCCATGCGGAGCCACGTGATTCCATAAACGGCAGCATGACCATGAGGACGGTGAGCCCGAGCAGCAGTGCACCAACTGGGTCAAGGGCGCGGATTGTGCGCAGCAGGCCAATTGGTTTGCCGTCTGCATTGCGGAGTCGCCGCAGGTAGGGGCGTGGGAAGAATATGAGCCCCAGGATAATCGTGAGGATGCCGACGGGGACGTTGACCAGCATGGTCAGCCGCCAACCCAGGTCAGGGCCGCCGAGACGAATGAGTAGTCCACCCAGCGGCGGGCCAATGGCCACCGCAACGCCCACGACGGTACCGAAGTAGCCGAAAGCGATGGCTCGCTCACGACCCGAGAAGTACTGCTGAATCATGCCGACACCCTGCGGGTTGTAGAAGCCGGCACCGATGCCCATCACGAAGCGAGCGAGATTAAGCATCTCTATGTTCGGGGCGAAACCTGCAGCGATAGCGCCGAGGGTATAGATAACCATGCCCAGGATGTAGAGTCCGCCGCGGCCGAGCAAATCACCCGCTCGCCCCGCGGCCACCAGAACTACACCAAATGACAGGGCATAGCCGCTGAGCACCCACTGAACATCCGCATCACGTGCCTCAAGCCCGGTCTGAATGCTGGGCAGAGCCACGTTGACGATGCTCACAGCAATCAGCGCCATAAAAATACCCGTCAGCAGAACTGAGAGTACTCGCCACCTTTGTGGATCTGGAGTCGTCTGATTTTGTTGCATCACTCCACTATTTATACGCGCTGAGTATGTGAACTCAATCCCGCAAGTTCCTAAAACAGGGCAGTGCACAGAGCGTAGCCAGCTCATACTCGCCGCACGCACCGGGCACTATTGGCAAAAATTGCTCAGCAATCAATGCGGAAAAAGATTTGGTAAATACAAACACAGGCGGGGCATTTTAGTAACCTACATCACATGAACAATTCCGCAGGTGAACGAACCCTATCATGTTCGATGTCTGCGCATACCCCAACGCTAGCCGCCGCCGACACTGCCGCCAATCTCTTAAGAAATGAGATTCTCGCCGGTGAGCACTACAGCGGTGAACAATTGCGCGAAACTCAAATATCCACTCGCCTGGGACTGAGCCGGAACACCATCCGCGAGGCATACCGCAAGCTCGAGGCTGAGGGGCTCGTGACTCACATCCCAAACAGAGGTGTTTATGTCGCGTGTTTTGATGTCCCCAGAATCAAAGAGCTCTACGCTTTTCGAAAGATCACGGAGTGCGGCACTCTCCGCAGCCTCACCAAAGAGGAAGCTGTCCAACTAGCCGCAGTTTTGAGTGAAATTCTCTCGACAACTGACGATGCAAATATTGCCAATCGCAATAATGAATTTCATCTGACTATTGTGGCGGCGTCCCATTCGCCTGAATTATTGGCCACAGCTCAATCAATTCTTGCCCAATTGCGCCTGTGCTTTATTTCGCATCCTGCAAGCTTGAATATTCACGTGACCTTTACACAACGGCATCAGAAAATCATCGGCGCACTCAGCCAGGGCGACGCAGCAGGAGCAGCCAATCTTATGAAGACGTACCTGCGGGATTCATACGACACTTTGTGCGAGGCCATGAGAACCTCAGCAAAGTAGTTATTGACGGCTCACACTCCCCAACCGGCGTAATGGGCATAACGTACGCTGCCGAACTCACCTACCATCGTGGAATGGCACAAAATAACTCGACGTCTTACGCAATGATCATCAAACGCTTCGGTGGCCCCGAGGAGTTCACGCAAGTTCCTCGCACCCCTGCGGAGCCCGGCCCTGGCGAAATCCTGATCAAGACCGCAGCCGTCGGCGCGAACCCGCTGGATTACAAGATGCGTGATGGTTCTTCCGGCCTGTGCGCAAAGTTCACCCCGCCCGCCGTACTCGGACGCGAAGCAGCTGGCGAAGTCATTGCTGTCGGTGAGGGTGTGGACAACTTCGCCCCCGGCGACCGAGTTTTCGGCATGCGCGACTTCGACGACTTCCGCGGCACATACGCAACACACAACGTCTTCCCCGCTGACGGCGTCGTCCGAATTCCCGATTCGCTTGACGACGTTACCGCTGCGGGCCTCGCCCTGGTGGGAATCACGGCGACGGTAGCTGTCGAGCAACTGGCGAAGGTGAAAAGCGGTGACACCGTATTAATTCATGGTGCCGGTGGCGGTGTTGGCCAGCTGATGACGCAGCTGGCGGTTGCCCGTGGCGCAACAGTGTTGGCGGGTGCGTCGTCACGCCATCACGAAAAATTGGTGGGCTTTGGGGCACAACACATTGATTACACAGCGGAAGATGTATTCGAGGCTGTGCGACAGCAGTTCCCCAAGGGCGTAGATGTTGTGCTCGATGGCGTGTACTTCAACACTTTCCTGCCCTCACTGGATGTGTTGGCGTCGGGTGGGCGGATTGTGGCGCTGCCTTCACTAGCCGATCTGACACCGGCGAAGGAGCGTGGCATCGAGGCGCATATTCCGACTATCTCGAACGACACGGCAATTTACGCCGACCTGGCTGACCGCGTGGTTGCCGGTGAAATTTCGCTTCCTATCGGCCTGACTAAGGACCTCACCGAGGTTGCGGAAGTGCACCGAGTGCTGGAAGACGGTCACGCTGACGGCAAGATTGTGATGACTGCTGAGTAATGCAAGTGCGTTACTACAGCTCTCGACGGGCGTTCTGATATGTCTTCGTCAACGAGCACCACAGTTCGTCGGCATCAGAGATGGCTTCCAGCAGCTCCCGGTTGGTCATAGTTTCGCGCTGCTCGCGCAATCGATTACTTAGCTTGCGGGCACGAGAGAGCTCACCGCGCAGCTCGATGAGCTCCGGCGTAGCCTCTCCAGAGGCAAATACATCCTTGTAGATGGTGCCAACGCCCATTGTGGTGTTCACGTTGTCCCAAGCAGAGAGGATTGCGGTGAGCTGGTACTCCGTGTCCATGGCGATCTGCTGCAGCTGGGCGTGATTCCGCTCGGCGAGCTCGTGGGCCTCAGCACTGCGGCGCACACCGGCCCATGCCTGATATCCAATGAGAATCGCAAGTATCAGGCCTGCAACTGGCAACACAAATTGCAGAATCCACAGCGTGACCCCGAAGAGTTGAATAATCAGGCCGAAGAAGAAAAAGACGACAATGACCATCGCACAGCCGTTGTCGGAACCTGAGCCTTTACTCATCGCGGCATCACCACCGCCCCGGCATTGAGAATCGCATCGGCGCCCAGGTGGCTGGCATAGCCAAGTCCGATGGCCGCTGCCAGAAGGAGTATGGCCAGCAGCGTATAGACGATTGCTTCTTTAACAGTGCTGGTGACCGCAACGCGCTGCTCTTCGTAGTCAAGCAGTGCTCGCATGTCCTTGGTCGAGGCCTTCAAGCGACCTTCGATGTCAGCCATGTGTTCCTGCTGCTCAGCGGACGAGATAGCGATGGCATTCAACGGCACATCAAAGCTCTCGACGCTGGTATATGCCTGCCGACGAGCACTCTTAACACTGTCGAACGAAACCGACGGTGCGGGCGGCACTTTGGTCGGCCCACTGAGATTCCGCGACACCTTATAGTAAGAGCGCGCTGCGGCTCTGGTCAGTTCGTCGTTGGAGTCGCCTTGATTGCCCATAGAGCCGAGTCTGCCACATGAATTTTCTTTGGTTGGGCATCGCCCACCTCATCGAGGATGGCGAAGACGTGCATACCCGAATATGGTGCGGCTTCTGCGCGGAGCACGGTTCCCGGGCCAACCCCAGATGTCGCCAAGTAGCGCAGCAATTCCGGGTCGGAGTCGTTAATGCGATCGACCACAACCATCTCGCCAACTTCGATATCCGTCAGGTCGGTGCGCACCGCGTTGGCGATGGTACCGCTTGCGCTGGGAATTGGATCACCATGCGGATCGCGCTCAGGGAATCCCAGCATCGCATCAATACGACTAATGAAATCCTCCGAGACCGCATGCTCAAGCTTTTCCGCTTCCTCGTGAACCTCATCCCAGGTGTATCCCAGAGTCGAGACCAAGAAGCTTTCAATAAGCCGGTGGCGTCGCACCATCACCAACGCGATATCGCGCCCGCGATCTGAAAGGCTAATGCCCCGGTACGGCTCGTGAATAACAAGACCACGTGCAGCCAGCTTCTTCACAGCCTCGCTGGCGGTGGGCTTCTTCTCACCCATCCGCTCAGCGACATCGCCAAGTGCCACTTTTTCACCGGTGCGCTCGTGCAAATCCCAAATGACCTTGAGGTAGTCCTGGGTCTTTGCTGGTAAATCCTCCACGTGCATTCTTTAGACTTTAGCGTTATTGCGTGTTGACGCAATCTTGAGGGGGACATAGAAACAACCGGCACAAACGCCAATGCAGCCACCGACTGACAGGTTGGTTGCCACTGCAATGAACAATCCCACCAGGCCAATCGCGATCCCCATCAATGGTGCTAACACGAATAGCAAACGGGTATCGTTTACTACCCCAACAAGCGCAGCTGCAGGGGCAGCCAACAGCGCGATGGACAGAATCGTACCCACCGCCGGAATCAGCGCCACCAGAGTCAACACAATCAGCCCGCTGATGACCAACTGTGCTTTTCTCCTCGAATGTGCCACCTCGAAAGACTCCGGGTCGAAGGTGAAGAAAACCAGCTGCCGCCACCGAGCCAAGAGCACCAACGCCACCAGCAGCAAGAGTCCACCCGACAGCGCAATATCAATCTTGTTCACATTTAGCACGCTGCCGACCAGGAAACTCTCTACCTTGACCGGCAACGGGGCGAACCACTTGTTCAGGAAGTACCCCAGCGCAAACCCGAAGGTCAGAACGATTCCCGCTGCCGAAGAGGTCGTTCCCACTCTTGAGAGACCGAACAGTGCACCGATGGGAATGCACATCAGAAATGCACCGATAAAGAGGAAGACAGATATCCACGAGTGGCTCAGTCCAAGCGCTGCCGCGATAACAACGCCCACGACCGCGCCGGGAAAGGTCGCATGCGTAATCGCTTCTGCGAAGAACACTTGCCTGCCCAGCACCGCGAGTACCCCAACTACACCAGCCAGGGCTCCGACCAAAATCAGTTCGATAATCGGCAGAATCAGGATGCTAGACACGATTTCCTCCGATCACCGCACGCAGTCCCAGCGCCACGAAATACAGTCCCACCGACGTCAGCGCCACGACGGCCTGTGGCGACACCGGCCCCAAAGGCACCAGTGCCAAACCAACGATTCCGCTCAGACAGCCCACTGCAATCGCAATCGGCACCATCACATGCACCCGGCGCGTCAGCAGTCTCGCCGCTGCTCCCGGTACGACCAGGTAGCCGACCACCAGCAGCACGCCCACTGCGCTTGCCGACGACACCACCACCGCAGCGATTGCCGCATTGATGGTGAGGTCAACGCCCCACACATTGATGCCGGTGGCTTGGGCTCCGAAGCGGTCAAAGGCGACAAACACCTGCTGACGCCACGTCACTGCGATAAGAACCAAAGCGATGGCGCAGACAATCAGGGCGCTGGTGAGACGGGAGTCGGTGACTTCCAATAGTCGCCCAAACATGAGCGCCTCCAGCTGTCCTGACTGGTCGCCTTTCTTCAGCGAGAGAATCACACCGATGGAAAAGAAACTGGTCAGCACAACTGCAACCCCAGCTTCCGACATGTGCGAGCGCGATACCAAAGTCAGCGCCACTGCCACTACCACCGCAAATGCGGCTGCCACCGGGATAATCATGTCGATGCCGCCGAATACGGCACCGGCCACAATCCCGGGAAATATTGAATGCACCATGGCTTCTGCGTTGAACTCAAGACCACGCAGGTTCACAATGACACCGACCAGACCGGAAACCACCCCGAGGGCAATCAGCAGCACCAGTGGTCTGAACATGAAAGGCGCAACCCCAAGCGCATTCGCAAGCTCAGTCCACATAGGCTGGCACCAACTTCGAGGTCGCACCAAAGGCTGGCTGTTCTGCCACAATTAATGTGTTTTCGCAGGTCTCTTCAGCTAGCACGAGATCGTGGGTGGCAGCGATAATCGCTGTGCCGTTTTCTTTCAGTTCGTTGAGAAGGTTCAACAGCACGGCCCGGTTTTCGGTGTCGAGGCCGTTGAACGGCTCGTCGAGAAGCACGAGCTGCGGGCGTGCGACAATGGCGCGCGCTAACAGGACGCGTTGTTGTTGGCCGCCGGAGAGGTTGCCGAAGCGTTCGCTGGCGCGGTCGGCGAGCCCTACTTTGGCCAGCGCTGCGCGGATGCGCTCTTTGCGGTGGCCGAGCGGCTGGAAGAGGCGCAATTCGTGCAGGACGCCCATTGCGACAACGTCGAAGGCCGTTACCGGAAAAGTGCGATCGAGGTCCGCCGACTGCGGGACGTAGGACACAGTCTTCGCACGGTTATGCATCTCACCGGCGAGAAGACGAGTCCCACCTAGAATTCCACGCAGCAAGGTGGTTTTGCCGGAGCCGTTAGCACCGATTAGCGCGAGCCCAGTGCCCGGCGCGACACTGGCGGTGATGTGCCTGACGATGGGCACCGCTGTGTAGCCGAATGAGGCATCGCGGAGCGAGACTATGGCGTTAGCAGACATGAGGTTGGCAGACATGGGATCGACTGGGTCGCTAGGGGTCACTTGATGTCCTTCGGCAGCGGCGCGACGGTTCCGTCCCACGCAGTCACTACCTGAGTGACATTGTGGATGATTGAACCGATGTAGGTCTCGCCAGCACTTCCGGCCGGACCAAGGGAGTCGCCATAGAGGGCGTCCTCACCGACGACGGCTTTGACACCCGCGGCCTTGGCAATTGCCTCAATTGACTTAGAGTTATTCGAGTTTTCCGCAAACAGCGCGGTTGCACCCGAATCCTTCACGGTCTTCGCGGCCTTTGCGATGTGCGCGGCCGTGGCATCCTGCTGCTCATTGAAATCAGACAGCGCTGCGCCGATGAAGTTGATATTGAACTCGTGGGAGAAGTATCCAAACGCATCGTGGCTGGTAAACAGAACAGGATCCTTCACACTGGCGATGGACTTACTTGCCCAGCCATCCAGCTGATCCAGCTTGTCCTGGTAGGCCGCAACATGGTCGCCGATAGTGGACTTCAGCTCAGTGTCGCCGCGTTCCTCAGCGACCTTTTCCAGGGCGTAGCCAATGTTGGCAACCTGTATCTTAGCGTTCTTCGGTGAGGTCCACACATGCGGATCGAAGCGGAATTCTGCCTGCTCACCGGGTTCTTCCGGCGGGAATGGCCACGGGGCGACATCGACCTTTTCCACGCCACGGTCAATGGTGTAGTTGCCGTTCTTCGCTTCCTCCGGTGGCAGTGGCTTCGTCTTATCCAGGTCCTTGTCCGCCTTCATAGCGTCGACGTCAGCTGCCGTCAGGACGCCACTGGTCACTGCCATCGTTCCGGAAAAGCCTGACGACTCAATCGCCTGGTCCAGGAAGTGCTCCAGATCGACTCCGTTGACGAACAAGAGATCGGCGTTACCAGTCTTGGTCAGCTGCTCATGGGTCATTTCCAGCTCGTGCGCTGTTGCATTGGGCGCGAGCAGGCAGGTCAGATCTACCTCATCGATGTCCAGCTGCTTGACGTAATCACAAATCTGCGTGGTAGAGGCCACCACATTGATGGGGTCTTCGCCGCTGGCTTCATCGCTGCTATCGCCACAGGCGGCAAGGCCAGCACCAGCGAGAAAGATTGAAATGCCCGCGCACATGGACTTGGCCGACCGCGAAAGTTTTCCGGAAATTGTCATGTTGGTTCCCACTCTTCGTCGTTCATCTATCACGTGCGAGAGTAGACTTACCGACAGTTATTTTCAACTCATTGAACTTTAATGTTTCTACAATAACACTCTTTGAAAATCAGCAATGAACAAAGTCGCGCCACATACTGTTGCGCCATAATTTCGACTGACCATTTCTAACGTCACCCCACAACGGCAACAATCACGTCACAACATCAGCCAAGATGGAGACATGGAAGCAAAGATTTATCACAACGCCCACTGCTCAAAGTCCCGTCAGGCTCTCGCCGTACTGCGTGAAGCCGGTATCGAACCGGAAATCATCAAGTACTTGGATACTCCCCCAACTAAGGATGAGCTGCGCTCACTAATCGAGGCGGCCGGCATGAACATCATCGATGCTGTGCGCACAAAGGAAGCGGAGTTCAAGGAACTGGGACTCTCCAAGGATTCCAGCGACGAGGAACTCCTGGATGCGATGGTGTCGCACCCCCGCCTAATCGAGCGCCCGTTCGTCGTCACCGACAAGGGCGTCCGTATGGCTCGTCCT
>OKGJ01000164.1_pt1 | contig 9498 bp, 5 predicted proteins | sample 1614931 | NCBI WGS metagenome assembly OKGJ01 (sample SAMN04436981, study PRJEB24849) | human gut metagenome | biome: human gut; feature: NICU; material: stool | host: Homo sapiens | place: USA: Saint Louis, MO | collected 2010-07-01 | reverse complement strand
GTGAGTCTAATAACAAATCTAATTAAAAATAATAGCCTGACTGATAATGATGTTTCATTATCAATCAGGCTCTTTTATTTTCTATTCTGTTACTTTACTTTCTTCTACGCGTTTTGCAATCTTAGTCATAATTGGATCTAAGAATGGTTTAGCAATAAATCCAATTAAGAAGAAACCAAGACCGAAGAGTCCAAATATAATTAATTTTGTAATTAAAATTTCTGGTACAATACCACCGACTACTTCACGTAAACAATCAATTAAATACGTAAATGGTAAGTACGGTGAAATGTTTTGGAAGAACTTAGGTAGTGTAGCCACTGGGAAGGTACCACCGCCACCTGCAATTTGTAATACTAAAAGAATAATGGCTACAGCTTTACCTGGGTTACCCAGTATAGATACACACGTATAAACAATGGTATTAAACACAATGGCTCCAAAAAGTGCCACAAGGACAAAGAGCAATGGTGATTCTACTTGTGCACGAAGTAAGAATAAGTCACCTGTTGTAACAATAAGTGTTTGTAATATTCCCATTGTTATAAAGAACATCCCTTTACCAAGATATTCTTGACGTTTTGTTAATTGATCAGCAAGTTCTTCATGTTTGTTGTGTACAGTTAATAAACTTACTAATAACAAGGCACCTACCCAAATAGATAATGCTGTATAGAACGGTGTCATACCTGAACCATAATCTCTGACTGGGAAAACATCCACAGTTTTCTTATTAATTGGGTTTGCGATAACATCTGCTTGTTTTTTCAAGTCGTTTTTCAGACTATTAACAAGCTTATCTACTGCATCATCATCGTCCAATTGATTGAATATATCATTAGCCTTATTTAAATCTCTTTCGATGCCAGGTAATTTTGTTTGTGCAAAGTTCGCTAAATTCGCTAAAGCTTCTTTTGCTTTTGGCTGATTTTCATCTAATAGATTAACTGCATTATCATACTTATTAAATAAAGTTGGTAAGTTAGCATTAACAGTAGCTGTTGCATTCGCAAGACGTTGTTCTAAATCAGGCAAATCATTACGTACGAAGTCTGCAGCTTTGGCTACATTTTTTCGTACTGTTGGGAAGTAATTTTTAGCAGTTTGAGTTGCTTCAATATATCCCGCTTCAAGTGATGGTAACTCACTTTGAAGTGTTGCAATACGAGTTTGACCATCACCTACAATGTGTTGACCTGCTTGAATCACTTGATTAATCGTATTTAATTTAGATTGCACATCTGATAATACGACTTGGCCTTCACTTAATTGTTTTGTAATATCATTAGAAACTACAAGTAAACGATGATTTAAATTATTTTTAATGTAATCTCTATAACTACCTAAACCAGAATTTAAAGCTGGCAAGCTTCTTAATACATTAATAGACTCCGCACTACCTTTACCACCACTTGATAATGTATCAATCAATTGGTTAGTAGAACGTAACGTATCATTAATACGGTTATTGGTACTTTCGATTCGTTTAATTTGTGGTGCTAAATTCACATGTTCACGTTGTTGTAATTCTTTTAATACATCAATCAATTGTTGATTGTATTTTGAAGTGTTTTCTAAACGTCCTTTAATATTTCGAAGCATATCATTATATTCTGTTGGACGATTAGAGGCAATAACACCATAAGTAATATCTCTTAAAGCTTTCACATCAGATTGTGATGCCTTAGCTTGCTTATCTGCATTTGAAGATAATGCAAGTAACGCTTCAGCCAGTCCACTATTCATAGATTTAATATCTTCATTTGAAAGAATCTGACCATTAGGTAATTGATCATTATTCGAACTATTACTTAGTTTTTGAATCGTATATTGAGGCATACCGTTGTCATTAGTTGTCGCACTTTGTTGTCGTAAATTATTATTCACATTACCATTAACTGCTTGTGCTCGCCTAGTTGCCTCTTGATAATCCCCAACACGTTGCTTAGCCATACCTAAATAACCTTGCGCATCATTAAGTTGTTGATTCGCTAAGTCTAATCCTTGACTCGCAATCTCTACCCCTCTATTAATTTTAGGGAATGTCTGAGGAATATCATCTGCTGCTACATTCACTAATTTCTGAATGTTAGGCATATATTCATTCAATGCGAGAATGAGTTTTGCTTTTTGATTTAAAGAAGGAATCGCTGCATTGACATCATTTAATTTTTGTTGAGCATTTAAAATATCATCTTTATAGGTATCTAAATCACGGAATTGATTCGCATATTGATCAAGCTGATCTTGATGATCATTAAGATAAACAATTCTATCTGCAATTTTATTCAATTTAGGTAAAGATTGATGGGCAGTATAGACTGCATTTTTAATTTTATCGATAGTTGGTACTTCGTCTTCAATTTGAAGACCTACTTTATTTGCTGCTTTCAATAATGCTTTCGTTACAGTAGTATTAAATTGTTTATTGGCTTCATCAACAATAATTGTCGAACCGGTATCAGTCATTTTAGGGGCGACAGCATTAATTTTTTGGTTCACTTTATATGTAATATCTGCTTTTTCCGGATGTTTACGAAGTGTTCCCGTAATTTGATGTGTAAATTTCTTAGGTATATAAATTCCTGCATAATATTTACCCATTCGTATTTCATGATCTGCTTTCTCCCGACTGACAAATTGCCAATCAAATTTATCATTGTTCTTCAATGTGTCTTCGAGCGTATTACCTACATTAATTTTCTTACCTCGAATTTTATCGCCTTGGTCTTCGTTTACAACTGCCACTTTAATATGACCTGTATTACTATATGGATCCCACATTGCCCATAAATTAAACCATGCGTAAAATGAAGGTAAAATTGCCAAACCGCCTAGAATTACCCAAGCAGCAGGTGTTTTAGCGACACGCTTTAAGTCTGTCAAAAATAGTTTAAACGCGTTCTTCATTTTCACTCTCCTAAAAATGAAATATTAAGAATTTATATCAATATGATTTAAAACATTGTTTTTTATATCGTAGAATTAGTATAATACTTTTATCACGAATGCCATAATTAGTTGATATACGTCAACAATTAAAATGGTACTCATGCATTATAGCAGAAAATAATTTTAGCGACAAAACTAATGCTACGTTAAAATACGATAGAAATCGTCTGACTTAAGACGGATTTATAAAATATATTATACAAAATTAAGGAGCGTTTATTGATGTCGAAGCAAAAATTTATGATATATTTGCTAACTACAACTCTGGTTTTACCAACATTTACATCTAGTGTTGCTCAAGCTGAAGAGAATACAAAAGAAACTAAAACATCTGAATCAAATAATGAGGATTCAACTTCTACATCAGAAACAACACGTACTGAAAGCAATGAAACTCCATCTTCAGAAGATTCAACTTCTGATAGCTCTGATAATAATAAAAAGCAAGACTCTCAGTCAAAAGAAAGTCAATCAGACACAGTTTCAAATGAAGATGCCGCTTCTCATTCTAAACCATCATCAACACATTCGAAAAATAATCGTTCATCTCATACTAAAGATGAAGACACGTATCATACACCATTATCTGTATTTAACATGAATGGTTCAAATCATTCATTCTCATCAAACTTTTTAGATCCTAGTCACTTTGAAAATGGCTTTAGTTTAACAAGTTTGATTTCATCTTTATTCCATTTTGATGATGATATTTCTAAATATGAACATGTTGAAAGTGATTCATCTTCATCTAATACTAATGATGACAAAAATGCAACGAATACAACTTCTTCAGATGAAGATCGTACTGAATCATCACATCAACACACAACAATTGATCCATCACCTCAAGACTCATCTGATAAGTCAAATAGTCATACCACACCATCAAATCAATCTGAGGTACTAACAGAAAATAACCAGTCAGATCAATCGTCTGAGTCATCATTTAAATATAGTAACAGTAATAACAATTATTCAACTGATGATTCTAGCGTAAGCAAAGCCTTAGATTCATTGAATCAATTAGCTTCAGATTTAAATGATTCTAATACTAATGAGTCCTCGACATCTGAAAATAGCAATCAATCAACATCACAGCAAACAACAAAAAATACAACATCTCAAACCTCTCAAGAAGAGCAAGCAACACCTAATAAAGATCGTCAACAATCAGAGGATGTACTAGATGCGCTTCTTGATAAATATAGTGATAAAGCAACACAAACACATAAAGACTATACATCATCTAAAAAAGACAGCACATCTCAAGCATCACAAAATGAAGATTCAAAAAAAGATACATCAACAACTCAAGACCAACTAGACACAAATAAAGACAATCCACAATTACCAACGGAAAAACAACTAAAACATAAACAAGAAGCACCACAATCATTTGAAAATGATTTTAAACAAAGTAATACACGCGCTATAAGTTTATTCCAAGACGTACCACAATTAGATGGGAACAATGTTACTAATGGAAAGATGGCAGTGGTAGAAAATAAAGCAACACGTGAATTTATTACATCTATTGCTAAAGATGCGCATAAAATTGGGCAAGATAATGACATTTATGCTTCTGTCATGATTGCGCAGGCCATTTTAGAATCAAGTTCAGGTAATAGCGCTCTTGCACAAGCACCAAACTACAATTTATTCGGTATGAAAGGTAGTTATAAAGGCGCTTCAGTTAACTTCAATACACTTGAAGCTAGTAGCGATAATCATATATTTAGTATTAATGCTAGTTTCCGTAAATATCCAAATCTTAAAGCTTCATTAAAAGATTATGCTGATTTAATCAAACACGGTATTGACGGTAATCCTACAATTTATAAATCATCTTGGAAAAACATTGCACCAAGTTATCGTTCAGCAACACGTCATTTAAGCCAAACTTATGCGACTGATCCAAACTATGCAACGAAATTAAATAGCTTAATTGAACATTACAATTTAACTGATTTTGATAAGAAACACATGCCTGATTTAGATAAATACTCAAAATCAACAGGAAGTAGTGGCACAGATGTTTCAGGAAGTGCATTTAAGCCATTTTCAATTTCAGATGTTGCTTCACCGTATCCATATGGTCAATGTACTTGGTATGTGTACGAACGTGTTCAACAATTTGATAAACATGTAGGCGGTCATTGGGGCGATGCACATAACTGGGATAATAGCGCTGAAGACGCAGGTTATAGTGTAAGTACAACCCCTAAAAATCATACAGCTGTTGTATTTGAAGCAGGTCAATCTGGAGCAAGTGGGTTATATGGTCACGTTGCTTTCGTTGAAAAAGTCAATGATGATGGATCAATCATTATTTCAGAATCAAATGTAAAAGGATTAGGTATTGTATCATATCGCCAAATTGATGCGGATACTGCCTCATCTTTACACTATATTCAACCTAAATAAATGCATAACAAAAGCCATTGAGTTTCAAAAATTTGAAACTCAATGGCTTTTTTATTATGAATATACTAATACTTGGGCAACTAATAAGCCACCGCCAAAGATAAATACAAAAACGACAATTGGCCATACAAATTTAAACCAATGTGAATATTTCATATCCAACATTTGTAATGTAGCCATAATCAATCCTGTTGGTGCTAAAAATAGCATCGCATATTGTCCAAATTGATACGCTGTAACAATCACAAATCGAGGGATACCTACTGTATCAGCAAGTGGTGCAAATATTGGCATCGCCAGTACAGCTAATCCTGATGATGAAGGAATAATAAATCCTAGGAAGAAAAAGATAATCAATAATACAAGAATAAACAGTGGTCCATTCACATGTTTTACAAGTGATGATGAAAAATTTAACACTGTATCTGAAATCAGTCCATCATTCATAATCCTATTAATACCACGTGCAAGACCAATGATTAATGATACGCCTACTAAGCTTGATGCACCATTAACAAATGCATCGACCACTTTTTTCTCACCTAATCCATTCTTACCTAATGCGACAATAAGCATAATCACAATGGTAAAGGCTAAAAACATAGACGCCATAATCGGGAACCACCATCCCTGAGTCATGACGCCCCAAATCATAATTGGGAATGGCAAGATAAAGAGTATTAAAATAATTTTTTCACGTAAGGTAAAGATACTGTCTTCACCATTATTCTTAATCACTGACCATTGTCTTTCAAACTTCACTTTATCATCATAAGTGTATGATCGTTTCGGATTTTTTTTAATGCGTTTTGCATACCAATATAAATATCCTATCGTAAAGATGGTTGCTACAATAAGTCCAGCAATACGCCAATATAATCCATCTACAAATGTTGTTCCTGCAGCATTAGAGGCAATGACTACTGAAAAAGGGTTAACGGTTGAAAACGTACTCCCAATAGAACTCGCCAGAAAAATAGATCCTACACATATAATAGAATCATAGCCCATCGCTATAAAAATAGGTACCAGAACTGGATAGAAAGCGACCGCTTCTTCTTCAATGCCACATAACGTTCCACCTAAAATCATTAAGATAGATACCATAAAGACCAGTAAAAATTCATGCCCTTTCGTTTTTTTAGTTAATGCTAATAATCCCGATTCAAAAGCACCACTCGTTTGTACGACGCCTATTAAACCACCAAGCACAAGAATAAATACCATGACATCGACAGCTTCAATCGTTCCATTTACCATACTTGTCGTAATTTGATCGGGACCCGCTGGCTTTTGTTTCAAGCGCTCGTAAGTTCCAGGAATCGATATCGGTTTATTGATAGCACCTGATTTAAATTGGTTCACATCAATTTTGACACCTAATTTATCAAGTTGATTTTGTGTCCCTGGGACTGTCGTTGTTTTATGATGTGCATCGACAATCTTAAATTCATGCGCTCCTGCATTATAAGAAAGCTTAGAATACGCACCTGCTGGCACAATCCAAGTTGCTAACACTGCAATAATGGTTAAAATAAATAATATTGTAAATGCACCAGGCATTTTTAATCGAAACCGTTTTTTCTCTTTGTTATCAGATACTGTATGAGATACACCTTCACCGTGTTCCATGCTCCCCACCCCTTTAATCTTAATCACTTCAATATGTACTACGTCATAATTACAATTGAGTCATTTTAAAATTGTTTTTTCACACTTTAAGTTTATGTCTAATGCATATGACATTCAATGATGATGTAAAGTAAATTGATTACTATTCATACTTTGGATACATCTTTTACATATGTTGAGTTGTCCATTTTAGTGCAACAACTCAATATATAAAAATAGAGTAAATAATTAATGTTCAATGGCATTAATTATTTACTCCTATTTATTTGGTTTAGTTATTAGATTGGTGATGTTTACGACGACTGAACCATACAAGTGCCCCACCTGCAATAGCAATCACTGCTGCAATCGGAATCCAGTTTTTCTTAATAGCTTCACCTGTTGCAGGTAATGATAAATTTCCATCACTATTAAATAAACCGCTAAGTAAACCATCATCGCCTAAATGACCTAATGATAAACCTTGTGTTGGATCAGGAATATCACTTATACCATCAAGTAAGCTATTTCCATTTGTTAATCCATCAAGCAAACTACTACCTGAAGGAAGATTACCTAATAGACTTGAACCGAGATTTGAACCACTTGTGTTACCCGTAATACGATCTAATAATGATGGGCGATTTACAATTGGATCAAGAATATAATTTAATCTATTTTTGGCTTGACCTAAGCTATTTTGAAGTTGTAATAAGTCATTTGCTTTACCATTAATTGTACTTTTCACTAAATCCAAAGCATTCGCTTTGTCAGATTGTACTCTTGAAATAATATCAGCTAAAACCTTCGCTTTTGCTTGGTTTAATTTTGTTGCTAACATTGTTTCAATAGCTTGTTTACGATTAGACGTTTTATCTAAAATATCATTTAAAATATCATCACTAGACACAAGACCATGTTGATTAAATGCTTGTTTTAAGCGATCAACAATTTGTGAATTTGTTAAATGGTCATTGGCTAATCGTTTCGCAATAGTAGCCGCTTCATTTTGCCCTAAACGTGTAGATAAAATTGTTTTTAATAAATCCTCTTTATTAGTAGCTTGTTCTAACATAGATTTTAAAATGTCATCACTCGTTGTTGAAGTTAATCCATCAATTTGTTTCATAATCTGATCTGCAATTTGTTTATCAGACTGCCCTTTTGTTTTAATATTTTTCAAGATGTGTTGTGCTTCATTTTTACTAAACACGCTGTTTAATATATCTTCAGCTGCATGTTGTTTGTCAGACGCTTGTTGCAAACGATTAAGAATAATATCACGGTTATTCTCTATATTTTTACGTACAGTTTCAATGTCATTATCAATAGCTTGTTTATCTTTTTTCGCTAAATCAGCTTGATTTTGAATTTTATCACGTAAATCAGATAATTGATCTAATTTACGATTGATATATAAATGACTGGCATCATCTTTACTATTTTCAATTTTAGCAATAGCTTGATTAATTTTTTCAGTTTCTGATAATTGGTGATTCACTTTATCAAATTGATGATGTCGTACATCTGTATCTAAGTCTTGATCTTTATGCGTATTGTTTAATTTAGCTAATTCATCTAATAAATGATGGTTTGAATTAGAGTGTGTTGTGTCTTCTGTTGTTGGCGCTTCTTGAGTGCTAGATGATTCAGTTGTCGCCTCTTCAGTATTATTGTCATCACTTGGTAATTGGTTTGAATTGTTTTCTTTTGAACTTTCCATGTCTTTTTTAGCACTATCGATATCATTTTTAATACTATCTAATTTATCAACAATAGAAGTTTCTGATTTAGAAGAGGTTGGTTGATTTGAAGGATCCTCAGTTGTTGGTGCTTCTTTTGATGATTCTTCCGTAGTGGATTCCTCTTTCGTTACTTCATCAGTTGTGTTTTCAGAAGTATTTGATTCAGAAGACGAAGATTCATTTGATGTTGTTGCATCTTTTTGTTGACCGCTATCAACTTTATTAGATAGAGCATCTAAATCTGATACGATGTTATCTAAATCATTTGATATATTAGATGTATCATCAGCAGAAGTGTCGTGACTTGTTGTAGCTTTTTCTTCTGTTGACGCTTCTTGAGTGCTAGATGATTCAGTACTATTATCCTTGTTTGAAACGTCCGTTGTGTTTTCTTGTGCTGTTGCTTTATTTTCTTTTTTCGCTTCTTTGATTATATTTTTAATTTCAGTCTGATTTTTAGCACTTTCAATATCTTCTTTATAACTTTTTAACTCAACTGCACTTAAATTGCATCTTGTAAATCTTTTTGAACATGTGTTGAAGTTTCAGAAGTTGCTGTTTCAGAAGTTGCTGTTTCTGCATCTTGTGTTGCTGCAAATGCATCTTTCGTAAACCCGTAACCTACAAGTGAACTACTTAATATTAAAGCTGAACATGACACTTTTAAATACGAACTTAGCTTCGACATTTTACGATTTTTGTTTTGCGTATTTTTATTCATTAATGCCACCCTTTTTTAGTGATATTCCATTTCATTATATAACAT
>OKGJ01000156.1_pt1 | contig 9768 bp, 8 predicted proteins | sample 1614931 | NCBI WGS metagenome assembly OKGJ01 (sample SAMN04436981, study PRJEB24849) | human gut metagenome | biome: human gut; feature: NICU; material: stool | host: Homo sapiens | place: USA: Saint Louis, MO | collected 2010-07-01 | reverse complement strand
AAAGCGTGGCAATTCCTGAGTCGATTATGCATTTCTTTGTGATCGACTCACCGATGGTTTCGCTGTGTTCGCTGGCAGTTCGAAGTAGCTCGCGGGCGCGACGGGTCCCCGGCGAACGTGGGTAATTTGTGAGGACGGTGTGCAGTTCTTCGAGGTCACACCACTGTCGCAGTGCGGTGTCAACGATGATTGGCCCGTTTTCGGACTCGGCGGTGCGGCAGATATCGATGACGGTTTTCGGCACATCTGTAACGCAGCGCCCACCAATGCGAACGATGTCTTGTTCGAGGATTCTGCCACTGACATGGCGCAATCCGCCGCCAGGTCGGCGCAGGCCGGAATTGGCAAGCGCGATTGTGGCATTTCGAACAAGCAACGGGATGCCATGCAACGCAGCGGCTGCTTCGCCCGTAATGATTGTCCCGGAACCTGGCTTGACCAGTGCCTTTATCTGTAGTTGAAAACGTTCGAATGCTGACAGCGCATTCCAGCGAGAGCACTCGATGTAGGTGCCGTACGCCAGTCTGAGCAGGGATCCATCTCGAATATTTGCGCTTCCGACGTGCCCGTGCAGATTATCCAGCTCTGACTTGGCACTGACATATTCACAAGGATGCTTGATTTGTTTCTGCGAAGCCGCGTGGATGAGGCCATCGGAATCGTAAGTCCAGTTAGGCATTGGTTTAGGCACGCTCCCCGAGGTGGGCTACAGGAATTCACGCATTGGAATTAGTGCCTTTAGTTATGGTCGACCCCGCGGAAATTGGCAGCAGAAAAGCCGCCGAATTGCCCGTTTCTGTGGACAATTTGGCGGCTGTGGATAACTGTCAAACGTTAACCTCTTGGTGCATCCTCGAGACGGATACCAAAAGGAACTCCGGGATCAGAGGGCCAATAGTATTCATCATCCGAAAAGGTAATAGTGGCGCGCTCGCCATCTCTGTGCAGTGCCGGATTGACGATCGCCTGTTCAATCGTGCGCGTCTCCGGTCCGTTTTGCCCCGACAGCTGTGCAGTAACTTCGGTTGGCTGGTCCAGAATCAAGATTGCGTAAGGTCCCCTGTCCGGTGAACCGGGGTTAGGATCCTGGCGCTGCTCATAGGCTAGAACATCTGCCTTGGTCTGGAAAACCTTCACGGTTCCCGTAATCGAATTGGTTCCAGACGTGCTTGACGAAGAACTAGAACCCGAACCAGACCCCGACCCCGAAGCCGACCGCCCCGCCGTCGGATTCGGGCCGCCGTTGCCACCGTTACCACCATCAGCGCCAGCACCATTCGAGCCCGAGCCCGAGCCCGGCGCGCAGTCATTACCAGCAGCAATGGCCTCGACGACATCCAGGTTGTCAGCCGGAATCCAGTTAAACTGTTCGAACTCCCCAGAACCCGGATTCGCAGGCGTTTCCACCAGCTCATCGCCCTGGCGCGTCACCAGCAAATCTTCCTGATCGCGCCCCATCCTCTCTGCAGAAAACGAGAACATACCCGGCTGCCCAGTAGCTCGCTGAAGGGCGCGACGTACACCGCCCACAGAAGTCACGCCGTCATGGTAGGAATTCTGAAACTGAATTTCCTGACCATTCTCGTCAACGCCGTAGACACCAATCGCATCAATTTCGGCGCTCATCGCACTTGTGCCATAGTTCAACACCAGCTCGGGCACGCACCCATCATCAAGATGCACGAGCGCATATTTCATCGCCCCACCAGGACTAACTTCACCGACAAAAGTCTGCAGCGGCGCCGGGTTCGCCAGCACCTGCTTGTACACTACGACGGCCTTCTCCGCCTGCGCCTGCACCTGCGCATCGCCATTTTCGCTTGACGACGACACACTGCCCTCGGCAGCCGCCGAATCGCCACCTCGATCCCCAGAAACCTGGAGGAAAAGGAACAGAGCCAGCAACAGGATAATCAGCACCAATAGCACCAAAATGGCGATGAGCTGCTTGCGGGTTTTGCCACCTGAGCTAGTCGAAGGCGTGGGTGTGTGCGTGGTCATGATTGAAGAACTACTCGCCTTGGAAGAATTTTTCCCAGTTGTCTTCGCTGGTCAAAGATGGCACGGCGGCACGCCACTGCTTCGCAAGGTCGTCCCACCTGGAGGACAGTTCGCGCATGAGGCTGATGGTCTCGGCGCGCATGGACTTTTCCTTATCCAGGTCGCGGACCAGGTGGCGCACTCCATTCTGGGAGGCATCGGTGACCCAGACATCGTCGAAGGTCGAAATGTGCCACCAGAAGGAGTCCTCGAAGGCCACAGCCACCGGACCCGGGCGCTTCTTACCCATCTGCGTATAAGCCAAACGCTTGGCCATCGTCTTGTTTTCGCTGGAGATCTCGTGTGACGGCGGGCGAACTGGGGTCAGACCACCCGGCATCTCGTGCATCGGCAGCAGCTCGGTCTCCGGGAAGTTCTTTCGACCAGCGGAAATGCGAGCGAAGTCGCCCTGCGATGCGTTCTTCAGCACCTCCGGGCCACGCAGCAGATCACGGACAGCTTCCATCTGCGTCCAGGCCAGGCCGTAGCGCATGGAGACCAGGTTCGAGAGGATTCGTCGTGAAGCGACGTTGACCATGTCCTTTGCGGTGACATCGCCGTGCATGGTGGCGGCGATGAGGGAGTTGCGCAGGCCGAAGTACTGGGCGGCGTTTTCGATGTCCTTCCAGTAGAAATCGGCGTGCCAGACGGCGGCACCCGGAATGGTGTCAGTCGGGTAGCCGGCCTTGGCGGCGCGGAAGCCGTAGTCGATGTCGTCGTACTGGAAGAACAGCGGCAGCGCCAGGCCAATCTTCTTAATGACCTCGGACGGCACCAGGCAGGTCCACCAGGCGTTGTAGTCAACGCCCAGGCGACGCAGCTGGTGGTACTTGCGCACGTCCACGTCGGCGTAACCGAACTTGGGGTCGTTCTCCTCGACGGTCAGCGCCTTCCAGTTGTAGGTCTCGCCGGTGCGGAAGAGGCTGGTCGGGTTGAACAGGAAGAGCATCTGCGCGCCGAGCAGCATCGGCTTTTCCGCGCATACGGCCAGGGCGGATAGGCGCAGGGTGGTTTCGGGCTCGGGGCGGATGTCGTCGTCGGTAAGCAGAACCATGCAGTCGCCCGCAGCGGTGGCGTCGCGCATGCCGCGGGAGAAACCGCCGGCGCCGCCGAGGTTCGGCTGGTGGACAACGTTCAGACGCTCGCCGAGGATCTCCTTGGCCTGGATAAAGTCAGCTTCGTCGGCCGGGTGCTGTTCGCCCTGGTCAACGACGCGGATGGTGCGAACGCGCTCAAGGGCTGGCAGGTCCTCAGCCAGCGTGGCGACGGTTCGAGCACAGTCAACCGGTCGGTTATAAGAACAAATGACCAGGTCAGTCGGAATATCGCGCTTGATAGCCGACTTGGGCACAACATAGCGGACATCGGAAATCTTTGCGCCTGCGTCCTCGGTGTCGAAGCGCAAGTGAATGGCACCGCCATCGGCGAAGCGGTCCAGCGGGACGGTCAGGCGCACCTCTTCATTGGCAGAACCTGACATCGGCGAGTGCTCACCGGTCCAGTTGCCGTCGGCATCCGAGCCGCCCGCTGCCCAGGAATCCTCCAAGCGGAGGTGGCCCCCAATATCTTCGGTGTAGGCCAGCACACGCGCGGAACCGACCACGCGCGCACGGATTTCGACCTGCTTAATTGAGGTCCAGCGCTGCCAGTAAGAAGCTCGGAAGCGACCGAAGTAGGTGTCAGTGCGCACCACGGTGTGGCGACCGAGCGTGATCGAGTTACGGGTGGCCTGCACCGAGCTGTCGTAGGCGCCAACGCCTTCGACTCGGTAGTACAAATCCGGCTCCACCCAGTCTGCGGGCGGAGCAAACAGCACGCGCTGAATAGTCAGCATGTCAACATCGGTTTCGGCGGTCAGCTGAGTGGATTCCTTATTAGAAGCAGTCGAAGTCACGTCCCCCAGCGTATCGCGCTATTTCACACGGAAGATGAATACACGCTGAATGATGAAGTTAATTACCGTCGCAACGCCCTGTGCGACGACGAATGCGCCGAACTGTGCCCACTGCGCGTTCCAATCCCAGGCCTCGACAAGCCAGGGCTGCAACACATTAAAGATGCCGACCTGTGTGGCGTAAGTAATCAAGTACAGCACCGCAACTGCCAGCACCTTCTTCGCCGAGGACTTCGACTTGAAGGTCCAGCGGCTGTTAATGATGTACGCCGTAATCGTGCCGAAAACCCAGCCGACCGTCTTACCCCAGAAGTTGGTCGCCCCGAAGGCGTTGAGCATGATGAACGTCAGGCCGAAGTCCACCACCGCCGCGATGACGCCGGAGATGATAAAGCGCATCATCTGCACTTTCAGTCCGTGCTCGTCCTTGGTCTCCGTCGCCATTGGCACTGCGGCCGAGTCCTCTACGACAAATCCGTTTTCGTGGGAGCCGTTTCCGAGCTTGCCGTTGTCGCGGTTCGGGTTTTCATTTGCTGTTTCATTCGCTGACACGCCTAGGAATTCTAGGCCACCGGCCAGCTAACAAACAGCCAGCGCGAACATAAACAGGCAATAAAGAGGAGAAAAATCTAACGTCGCAGCGCCTCACGCAGTAGATCCAGCCGCTCCACCGGCGAGAGCGTATCCTCCCCAGCTAGCCCCAGCGCGCTCATCTCCGCCCAGCTAGCCGCTGCCAATTCCTCCACGTCCTCGCCGGATAGCGGGATGCCCTCGTCGCTCTCCCAGCCGAGGCGCTCCATGACATGCGCCGCCACATCATGCCGTAGCTCATCCGAGGTCAGCGCCGCCAAACACAGCAGCTCCACCAACGCCGCATCGTGCCCGGCCGGGTCTTTCTCGGCGTCCTCTATAGGCAATGCGCGCAATCGCTTAACGACGCTCTCCCCCGCCTCCCCGGTCAATTCCAGCGCGGTTGATTCCGACCTCTGCAGGTCCAGAGCCTGTAACAGGGGCACGAATTCAAACACCCCCGACCGCTCGATGATGTCCACCACATCAGCACGAGCGGTGGCCAACGTATTTTGAATAGAGTCCCGTCCGGTCAATTCCCTATTGATTGCGGCAATATCTACCGGCTCCTCCGCGTCCACATCTCCCAGTGCGCGGATAGAGCCCGAGCCACCGATACACAGGGCATCCGGGGTGGCCTCATCGCGGGCAAAAGCTTCTCTGACCTGCAAGGTATGTTCCCACAAGCCCCACTGCCAGATAAGGGTATCGCCGGGACTTTGCAGCACCTCGGCAACTGTGGTGGACAGGGGAACATCGACGACTCCGACCGCTGCGGGTCTGCCGCCAGTCACCAGCTGCGCCGCAGACTCCACCGCAGAGCCGGGCAAATGGAACTTCGTCGGCACGCTTTCCTCGCCCCACCCAAAGATGACCGCTAACACGCGGGACAGGCTTCGCAGATCCATCTGGTCATTGACCCCGAAGACGCGGTGGGCACTGCACGGTTCTTCCTCTAAAGAGGCACCGATAATGAGCGTGGCCGGTTCCGTGGCCACGCGAACGCCTGGGAAGGCGACTACGTTATCGGTCTGTGCTGCCATACCTCACAGCGTACGCAGGAAAAACAATGTGGCCTGGATGGCAAAAACTCGCTACAATGCGCGCGTTTTTACCAGCGGAATCTGGCGCGGCTCCGCACCCCATGGCTCTACCAAGTACTTGCGACGCAGGCGCTGCGACTCCACCGCGGTCCACTGCGCCACCAGCTCTTCTACCCCGCGGGCAAGCCCCAGCACCGGCCCTGCGACTTCTTCGCCTACATGCGGAAAATCAATCACCTCTACGTCGTTGACCTTGGGGAACCGCGGCTCCGTCAGATTTCCCTTGCCGGGCTTGGCCTTCTCTTCCTTCGCGGCGGCGCGCAGCTGTCCGATGTGGTCACGAATGCCAGCCACCGATGCCGGCAGGTCCACCACCGTGGCCCCTGCCTGTTCAATCGCATGCGATAGCAGGTCCGCCCCCTCAGCGCTCTCTGCACTCTCTGCCGCAGCGTCACCGTCACCATCGCCCGCGGTCACAGACGCAACAAAGCAACCGGTGAGCAGATTGGTGGCGGTCTCCAGGGCTCCGTCGTCAAGCGGATCCACCAGCCATGCACCCGACAACCTCTCGCCTGCAAAGGACGGCGAGAGCTCCACATGCCAAATGACAACGGGCGATGTGGAACTACATACGGCAAGGGTCTGCGGAGTAGCAGCAGGCGTGGAAGTCATGAGGTTGATGGTATCGCGAGTGACGGATCCCACGCGGGGTAGCCTTTATCGCATGTTCGACTTTTTCAAGAAGAAGCCGCGTGAAACCATCAACATGGCCGCCGAGTACACCAACACCCCGCTGTCGAACCAGATGGTCATGCTGTTCGCCGAGGAACTGCCCATCCTCGACAGCAAGGAACGCGCACAGGTCTACCGCGCACTCGAGGCGTACGACGGCCCGCAGATCACCTCGCAGGAAATGCTGCCGGAAGAGATCCGAAAAATTATGGATCTATAGTCTCTCCGTATATTTCGCTTGCTTTCCGACGGCCCGTGCGCGACCTCAAGCGTGACCAACACCTCGGAGCGTCACGGGCGACGGAGCCGGTGCAAAGGGGTAGCCTAGCCTTGATGTCCACTAACACTAACGGCAAGTCCAGCACCGATGCTTCGAACGGTGCCTACGGAGCCGTACACACAGAAGCCAGGACCCTGACCGGTTGGGGTCGTACCGCCCCCGCTAAGTCCCAGGTGCTGTCGACGCCGGACTTGGATGAAATCGTTAACGCCGTCAAGGCTGTCGCAGACCAGAACTCCGACAAGCCTGCCCACCTGCGCCGCGGTGTAATTGCCCGCGGTATGGGCCGCTCTTACGGCGACCCCGCCCAGAACTCGGGCGGTCTGGTCATCGACATGCAGAAGCTCAACAAGATCCACTCCATTGACCAGGAGTCGGCGATTGTTGATGTCGACGGCGGTGTCACGCTGGACCAGCTGATGAAGGCCGCACTGCCCTACGGCCTGTGGGTGCCGGTGCTGCCGGGAACTCGCCAGGTCACTATCGGTGGTGCCATTGGTCCGGATATTCACGGTAAGAACCACCACTCCGCAGGTTCCTTCGGCAACCACGTGCTGTCGATGGAGCTGCTGGTCGCTGACGGCCGTATCCTGCACCTTGAGCCGGAGGGCTCTGCAGACGACCCGGACGGCAAGCTGTTCTGGGCAACCGTCGGCGGCATGGGCCTGACCGGCATTATTGTCCGCGCTCGGATCAAGATGACCAAGACCGAGACAGCCTACTTCATCGCCGACGGCGACATGACCCACACTCTGGACGAGACCATCGAGTTCCACTCCGATGGCTCCGAGGAGAACTTCACCTACTCTTCCGCGTGGTTCGACGCCATCTCACCGGAGCCGAAGCTGGGACGCGCCGCAATTTCCCGCGGTTCGCTGGCAACCTTGGCTCAGCTGGAGGAATACGCCCCGAAGCTGGCCAAAGATCCGCTGAAGTTCAACGCTCCGCAGCTGGTGACTGTGCCGGATATCTTCCCGTCCTTCACCATGAACAAGCTGACCATGATCAGCATTGGTGAGCTGTGGTGGCTGAAGTCCGGTACCTACCGCAACCAGGTGCAAAACCTCACGCAGTTCTACCAGCCGCTGGATCTCATCGGCGAGTGGAACCGCGGATATGGTTCCAAGGGCTTCCTGCAGTACCAGTTCGTTGTTCCGCGCGAGGCCGTCGAGCCGTTCAAGGAGATTGTCCGCGATATCCAGCGCTCCGGCCACTACTCGGCACTGAACGTATTCAAGCTGTTCGGCGAGGGTAACCGCGCTCCGCTGTCCTACCCGATGCCGGGTTGGAACGTCTGCGTGGACTTCCCGATCAAACCGGGTCTCGGCGCCTTCCTCGATGATTTGGATAAGCGCGTCATGGAGTTCGGCGGCCGCCTCTACCTGGCCAAGGAGTCGCGCACTTCCGCCGCTAACTTCCACCAGATGTACCCCGAGATGCAGAGCTGGCTGGACACCCGCAATGAGATTGACCCACACGGTGTCTTCGCCTCTGACATGTCGCGTCGACTGGAACTGCACTAAGACAACCGAGAGGATTTAAGCCCCAATGATTAATGCTGTAGGCGCTGCCCAGTCCATCCTGCTGCTCGGCGGCACTAGTGAAATCGGTCTGGCCATTACCGCCGAGTTCCTGAAGAAGGGCCCGGCCAAGGTCATCCTGGCTTCCCTGCCGAACGATCCGCTGCGCGAGGCCTCCGCTGAAAAGATGAAGGCCGCCGGCGCTTCCGAGGTGGTCACCCTCGACTTCGACGCAACGGACTTCGACTCCCACCCAGAGGTCGTCGATAAGGCATTTGCCGACGGCGACGTGGACATCTGCATCGTCGCGTTCGGCATGCTTGGCGACGCCGAGGAGCTCTGGCAGAACCAGCGCAAGGCCGTCCTGGCTGCGAACATCAACTACACCGGTGCGATGTCGATGGGTGTTCTCGTCGGTCAGAAGTTCAAGGCGCAGGGTCACGGCCAGTTCATTGCCATGTCCTCCGTTGCTGGCGAGCGCGTGCGTCGCTCCAACTTTGTCTACGGTTCCACCAAGGCCGGCCTGGATGGCTTCTACCTGAACCTGGGTGAGGCCCTGGAGGAGTACGGCGTGAAGACCCTGGTGATCCGCCCTGGTCAGGTCCGTACCCGTATGTCCGCCGACGTGGACGAGGCTCCGCTGACCGTGAATAAGGAAGATGTTGCCAAGCTCGCGGTGAAGTCCGTCGAGGCCGGTAAGACCCTGGTCTGGGCTCCGCCGGCATTCCAGCTGGTGATGATGGTGCTGAAGCACATTCCGCGCCCGATCTTCAAGAAGCTGCCGATTTAAGAGCGGGTTTCGAAGGACTCGATGGAACTCGGCGGAGCTTGACGGGGCTTGACGGGCTGACGTACCCACCTTTGGCTCCGCCGTTCGTCGGAGTCCGGTTCCTGTGCAAAACTTGAGGGCATGGTAGACAAGCAGGCCGAAACCTCGAGCGCTGACACCACGGGTGCCGACATCACTAGCGCCAACTCAACGGGCGCACGATCCTATAGTGAGCTGGTTGACGAAGATCGCTACGAGATCTTCAATGATGACCAGCTCTCCCTCAAGGCTGCCCTCCTCTACCTGGTCGCAGCGCTTGTGGGCGGTTCGGTTATCGCTCTGGCGTCCTGGTTTGTGTTCCACCGCCTGTCACTGCCGGCCTTTGGCGGCTCGCAGCTGACCAGGGCGGTCGCAACAGCGCTGATTGTCATCACGCTGACGCTCACCACCGTCCTGCTGTATTTCTTCGCCACCAAGGGCAAAGACAATCGCCCCCGGTGGCTAACGTGGTTGACGTACCTGCTGGCTTACATGTCACCGGCCATTCTGGTGGTCTCTGCCGTCGGCCTGCCGCTGGGCTCGACCAAGCTGTGGTTAGACGGTCTGTCTGTCGACCAGGAGTTCCGCACTGAATACCTCACCAGGATGGCCGCGGAGCCTGGCCTGCATGACATGTCGTACATCGACATCCCGTCTTTCTACCCCGCTGGTTGGTTCTTCCTGGGCGGACGCCTGGCCAATATCCTGGGCATTGCCGGCTGGGAGGTCTTCCAGCCCTGGGCGTTGATGACACTCGCCGCTGCTGGCTATGTTTTGATTCCGGTGTGGCAACGCCTGAGTGGCTCCCTGCCAGTAGCCACTGGCATTGCGCTGACAACCACGGCCGTCGCCCTGGCCACTGTCGCCGATGAGCCCTACGC
>OKGJ01000151.1_pt1 | contig 10039 bp, 9 predicted proteins | sample 1614931 | NCBI WGS metagenome assembly OKGJ01 (sample SAMN04436981, study PRJEB24849) | human gut metagenome | biome: human gut; feature: NICU; material: stool | host: Homo sapiens | place: USA: Saint Louis, MO | collected 2010-07-01 | reverse complement strand
GAATATGTAGATTACAATGATACTGTAATCTCAAAAATTAATGATAGAATTTGTAAAATGAAATCAAATGGATACACATTTATTAAAGAAATAAAGAAAGAAAATTTAATAGAATAAAACTTTTAAAAGATATGTTTATCTAACCTTCAAAAATCCCCTTTATCAGCATCCATAAGCACATCCTTTTTCGAATAGTATAAGTGAACCCCTTTGATCCTTTCAAAGGGTGCTCCTTAGTATTTAATAACTTAAAAGTATTTACTTTTAATAACTTTAGAGTTATAATAAATTCGAAAAGAGGTTGCTTTGTGCACGCTATTTATTTTTATAAGGACAAACAAGGGAATCAACCGGTCTTGGACTACATGAGGGAGCTGGCTCGTCGTGATAATAAGGACAGCCGGATCAAACTCAACAAGCTCAATGACTATATCGAACTGTTGAGCCAGCAGGGAACACGTGCTGGCCAACCCTACATCAAGCATCTGGATGCGGAGATCTGGGAGTTGAGACCCTTGCGGGATCGGATTTTATTCGTGGCTTGGCTGGATGGGAGCTTTGTCTTACTACATCCTTTTGTCAAAAAGACGCAAAAGACACCTAGACGAGAGATAGAGAAAGCCAAGCGGGAGTTGCAAGATTTGAAGGAAAGAGGGCTAAGAGATGAAGAATAGTGCCATCGGCAGCAATTGGAAAGATGTGAGAGCAGAGCTCTTCACCAAGGAAGAAATCCTGGAAAGTGATCTGCGGGTCGCGATTATGACAGAGCTGATCGAAGCTCGGCATGAAAAGGGCATTAGCCAAAAGAAACTAGAGGAACTCAGTGGAGTCAGTCAACCGGTCATCGCTCGGATGGAGACAGGCAAGACCAGTCCTCAATTGGACACGGTCTTGAAAGTCTTAGCCAGTCTGGGCAAGACCCTCGCCGTCGTCCCACTGGAACAAGAAAAGGTTTAAAAGAAATCAGAAAGAATTACTATGGAAACAACTCAAACCTCCCAGTCGCTCTACCAAGCTCTGTGGAACTCAGCGGATGTGCTCCGCTCTAAGATGGATGCCAATGACTATAAGTCTTACCTTTTGGGGATGATCTTTTACAAATACCTCTCAGATAAGTTGCTCTTCTTCGTGGCGGAGACCATGGAGGAGGAGACAGAGAGTCTGGATGAAGCCTTGGCGCTTTACCGGTCCTACTATGAGGATTCAGACTCTCAAGAGGACTTGATCTCCGTCATCACCGATGAGCTCAACTATGTCATCAAGCCAGACTTGACTTTTACGGCCTTAGTGGACCGGGTCAATGAAGGGACCTTCCAGCTGGAAGATCTAGCTCAGGGCTTCCGAGACATCGAGCAAAGTGATGACCTCTATGAGAATCTCTTTGAGGACATTGATCTCTATTCCAAGAAACTAGGGGCGACACCTCAAAAGCAAAACCAGCTAGTGGCTGCGGTTATGAAAGAGCTGGCTGTACTAGATGTGGCAGGTCATGCGGGTGATATGCTTGGGGATGCTTATGAGTACTTGATCAGTCAGTTTGCGACTGACTCTGGTAAGAAGGCAGGAGAGTTCTATACGCCCCAGCCTGTAGCCAAGCTCATGACACAGATTGCCTTTTTAGGGCGTGAAGACGAGCAAGGCTTTACTATCTACGATGCCACCATGGGATCAGGATCGCTCTTGCTCAATGCCAAGAAGTTTTCTCACCAGCCTCAAACCGTCCAGTACTTTGGTCAGGAGCTCAATACCTCTACCTATAACCTAGCTCGGATGAACATGATCCTACATGGGGTCCCGGTGGAAAACCAGTTCTTGCACAATGCCGATACGCTGGACGAAGACTGGCCGACCCAAGAGCCGACCAACTTTGATGGGGTTCTCATGAACCCTCCATACTCTGCTAAGTGGTCCGCAAGCTCTGGTTTCCTCCAAGATCCTCGCTTCTCCCCATTTGGTAAGCTCGCGCCTCAGTCCAAGGCAGACTTCGCCTTTCTCTTGCATGGTTACTATCACTTGAAACAAGATAATGGTGTGATGGCCATCGTCCTTCCTCACGGGGTCCTTTTCCGTGGCAATGCGGAAGGAACCATTCGCAAGGCCTTGCTAGAAGAAGGGGCCATTGATACGGTGATCGGTCTTCCTGCCAATATCTTCTTCAATACCAGCATCCCAACGACGGTCATCATTCTCAAAAAGAACAGGACCAATCGGGACGTTTACTTTATCGATGCTTCTAAGGAATTTGACAAGGGCAAGAACCAGAATATCATGACGGATGCCCATATCGAGAAGATTCTCCAGGCTTATAAGAGTAGAGAGGATATGGATAAGTTCGCCCATCTGGCTAGCTTCGAGGAAATCGTTGAGAATGACTACAACCTCAATATCCCGCGCTATGTGGACACCTTTGAGGAAGAAGAAGTAGAGCCACTGACAGATATCGTGGCTAAGATCAACCAAACCAACGCCACTATTGAGACCCAGACAGCCTCCCTCCTAGACATGCTCAGCCAGCTACATGGAACGACACCTGAAGCCGACGCCGAACTCAAGAAATTTGTCGAGGAGTTTAAGGGGTAAGGTATGAGGAGATGGTAGTAGTGAAAGAATATTCCTTTCGATATTCCCAATTTTTTTCGAATTATAGAAGTAGAGGGACCTTCCCTCTATTTTTTATCGAAAAGGAGCAGGGATGCAAAAGAGACACGCGCATGTATCGCCGACCTTGGACATTATGGCCAAGAAGATTTTTAGTTTGCCGGAGGTGACGACGGCTTTTATTCGAGACATTTTGGAGCTGGATGTGGCGGACGCTCAGATTGTGGAGGGAAGCCAGCCCCATAGCATGGCCTATGAGGAGGACGACTTGTTCTCCACTGCGGTGGATGTGAGAGCCAAGCTCCATGATGGAACCGAGGTGATCATCGAGATCCAGATTCGCAAGCAGCAGTATTTCTTAAATCGGTTCCATTATTATTTGGCCAATCAGCTGGTGGAGAATGTGCAAAAACTGCGCCAGCAAGGACAGACACATAAGATGTACGAGCAGATGGAGCCCGTCTATGGGATTGCGATTTTGGAGAAGTCGCTCTTACTGGACGAAGAGGCTGCCATCAATAAATACTGGCTGACCAATAGCCGGTCTGGCAAGCAACTCAAGGCCTATTATAAAAATGGCAAGCACCAAAATCTTCTGCAGGTTGCCTTTTTAGAGCTAGACAAGTATAATAAAGATGAGAAGCTGACAGATGCAGGCAGACAGTGGCTGGAGTTTTTTGGGAATCTTCCCTTTACAAAAGCTCCCAGTCAGGCTGTGGCTCATGCAGATGCATTATTAGATTCATCTAGCTGGACCAAGGAGGAGAAGACCATGATAGACGAGCGGATTCGGATTCAAGAAAATTATGATATGACCCTGGAGACGGCGATTGACGAAGCGCGAGAAGAAGGTTTAGTACAAGGGCTGGAACAAGGACGTAAACAGTTGGTATGCGAGATGGTCTCACGAGGAATGTCGCCTGATCTTATATCGGAGATGACGGGCTTAACCATTGAAGAAATTGAGGCTCTTCTTTCCTGAGTCGTTAACGGAGGCATCGCCTCTTTTCTTTTTTGAAAAAACTTGAAAATTTTCCTATTTTTTCAATCCGCCTTTCTAGAATTGTGGTAGAATAGAGTCAACAAAGAGCTATCCTCACCAACAGTGTGATCGATACTAGAAAAGAGGATTCTGATGACAAGAAAAATTGGTATTATTGGTTTGGGGCATGTGGGTGCGACCTTGGCCCACAGCATGATTTTGAAACACACCTGTGATCACTTGGTCTTGATTGATACCAATGAGAAAAAGGTCAAGGCAGATGCCTTGGATTTCTGTGATACGGTTGCCAATACAGGGTATCCGGTTCATATCACGGTCAATGACTACGCGGCTTTAAAAGATGCGGATGTTGTGGTGTCGACTCTTGGAAATATCGAGTTGCAGGCTAACAACACAGATGACCGTTTTGCGGAGCTTCCCTTTACCAGTAAGCAAGTGGTGCAAGTGGCGCGTGATTTGAAGGCTTCTGGCTTTAGCGGGGTCTTATTGGTAGTGACCAATCCGGTCGATGCAGTCACTCAACTCTATCAACAATATACCGGCCTTCCAAAAGAGCAGGTGATTGGGACAGGGACCTTACTGGATACAGCTCGGATGAAGCGCGCAGTCGCTGATCGTTTGCAGGTTTCTCCTGCTAGTGTATCAGGCTACAACCTCGGTGAGCATGGGAATTCTCAATTTGTCGCTTGGAGTCAGGTCCGTGTCAAAGGACATGCTATTACCGATCTCTTCTCTCAAGAAGAGCTGGACGCCATTAACTACGAATCCTTGCGTGGTGGTCATACTGTCTTTTTTGGTAAATTCTATACCAACTTTGGGATTGCAGCAGCAGCCCAACGCTTAGCAGAAGCTGTGATCAATGATAGCCACGAGGAAATGCCGGTGTCTAACTATCGTCCAGAATATGGAACCTATCTTGGCTATCCAGCGATTGTAGGTCGAAAAGGAATTCTTGAACGATTGGACTTGCATTTGACAGAAGAAGAAAAAGAAAAATTACTCCATTCAGCCGAAACTATCAAGGAAAACACACGAAAAGGGCTGGAGCATGCATAAAAGAGAGGAGGCTGGGACAAAAGTCCTAGCCTTTTAATTGTCTTAGCCCTTGCTTAGTGAATTTAATAAAGCTTAGTAAATTCCAAGTTGTAATTCTTGACATTACATCTAGGGCATGTATAATAGTTAATATAACAAATATTCTTACAACAGAAAGAGAAAGCAACTATGAGAAACATTTTATTTATCGTCGGATCCCTTCGTCAAGGATCTTTCAACCATCAAATGGCCCAGAAAGCAGAAAGCCTTCTTGAAGGAAAAGCAACGGTGACTTACTTGGACTACAAGGGCATCCCAATGATGAACCAAGATTTGGAAACGCCAACCTTGCCAGCTGTGCAAGCAGCGCGTGATGCAGTCCTTGCTGCGGATGCCATCTGGATCTTCTCACCAGTCTACAACTTTGCCATTCCAGGCGTAGTGAAAAATCTGATCGACTGGCTGAGCCGTGCCCTTGACCTATCAGAAACTCGTGGTCCATCTGCCCTTCAAGACAAGATCGTAACGGTTTCTTCAGTAGCCAATGCCGGACACGAACCAATGTTTGCGGCTTACCAAGCGCTCTTGCCTTTCGTTCGGACTCAAGTGGTTGGAGAGTTTACTGGAACAACCGTTAACCCAGAAGCTTGGGAAACAGGTGAATTGGTCTTGACAGATGAAGCAGTCGCAGGATTGGAAAAACAAGCACAAGCCTTATTAGAAGCATAAGAAAAGCTGAGACAGAAGTCTCAGCTTTTTAGATACTAAAGAGTTGTCCGAAGAAGTATGTCACACCCATGGTGAGAAGGCCAATGATGAGATTGCGAAGCATGGCTTGCTTGGTTGGTGCTTTTCCCAGTTTCGCACTGGTATAGCCAGTGAAGATTAAGGATAGTCCAACAACGAAGACCGTCACCGGAATGCGATAGGCAGTTGGAAAGAGAATAATAGAGAGCATTGGAGGAAGGGAACCAACAGAAAAAGCAAGGAAGCTAGAGGCAGCAGCATGCCAAGGATTGGTAAACTCCTCGTATTCGATACCATATTTCTCTTCAACCAGGGCTTTGAGAGGATGTTTCAGAAATGCCCGTTCTGTCAAAATCTTTGCGGAAGTTTCGCATTCTCCATTTTGAAGATAAGCGTGGTAGAGAGATTCTCTCGCTAACTTTGGATCGCGATCCAACAAGGCTTGTTCACGGTTAACAGCGGCCTCTTCCGTGTCTTTTTGTGTGGAAACAGAGACATATTCACCGCCCGCCATCGAAAAGGCACCTGCCAGAATCGCAGACAAGCCAGATAGGAAAATGATCCAGATGTTTGGTGTGGCACTGGCCACCCCAATCACCACCCCAGCAATAGAAATAATCCCATCATTGGCCCCGAGAACAGCGGCTCTCAAGATATTCAATCGGTCGTTAAATGATTCATCTACTCCATGTTTCATTTCAGTCATCCAATGTCTCCTTTAGCTTGTTTAGAATGATTATAAATAAAACACAAAAAGAAAGCAAGGATTTTAACTCAAATGATAAAAGTTCGACAATTTAATGAAATTTAAATTATAATCTTTGGCATTGCAAGCAAAAAGAAAGAATAGGTCATACGCCTATTCTAGCAAGATTTATTTAGCAGAAGTGATTTTACCTTTGAGGATCCTGATGGTATTCTAACGCGAGTGCGGAAAGGATAACAAAAAAACAGCAAATTTTGCTGTTTTTTATGAGATAAATTAGTTCATTTCATGCTCTTTTCCCACAACCCAAAATAAGAGAAGGAGTTGGAAGATACCTAAGGCAAATAAGACCATAAAACCGTTGCGACTTCCTTTAGCAGTTGCTTGGGTGAAGTCCATCTTTTGATTAGCTTGGCTCATGGCAACGATCAGCGAAGCTAGGGTTGTTCCGACAGCGCCTGCAAATTGTTGCAGGGTGTTAAAGATCGCGTTCGCATCGGGTTGCTCTTCCAGAGACAGTTGTTTTTGTCCGTTGGTCATAATATTGCCAAAGGCTAGACCCATACCGGTCATGAAGATCATGTAAAAGACAAGAATCAAGACATTTGATAACTTCAAGCCAAAGAGTGTGAAGAAGAAATGAGCCAGAAGGATCAAAACAGCTCCAAGGAGAATTGGTCTGCGGGCGCCTAGTTTATCTAGAATGAGACCGGAGAAAGGAGCAAAGCCAGCTCCGATGATGGCTCCTGGAAGCAGCATCAAAGCTGCAAGTGTGGTGTTAGAGTGGTTGACCAACTGGATATAATTGGGCAAGAGGAAACTCATGGCCAGAGAACCTAATTGGAAAGTGAAAAAGGCAAGAACATGGCCAGTGAGGAGATGGTTCTTTAAGATGGCAAGGTTGATAATGGGATTCTCCAACTGATTGGACCGCCAGACTAAGAGAACCAGTCCCAAGATTCCGATCATCAGCCAGCCAAGGACAGAAAAACTAAAGAAAGCATGATCAGAAAGACCGTGAATCCCTAAAATCAAGCCTAAAAATGAAGCAATAATAGCGAGAAGGCTCATGATATCAAGGGTTTCTCGCTTGACTATACTGATTTGTTCAATGGAGCGAAGTCCTGCAACTAGCGAAGCTAGAAGGATCGGGAATTGAACCAAAAAGATGGACCGCCAACCGAAGTTAGCAGTCAAGAGACCACCGACAGTAGGCCCAATGGCGGGAGCGATGGCTGTGATCAGGGTCCCCACTCCCATCATGAGACCGATCTTGCGTTTTGGGACCTGCTCTAAAATGATATTAAACATCAGAGGAAGGGCAAAACCAACCCCCATTCCTTGGACCAAGCGACCCAAAACCACAAAGCCAAAACTAGGAGCTAGGAAGTCAATGAGAACACCTAAAACAGATAGGAGATTTCCAACTAAAAAGATGGACTTCATTTTAAAAGAGCGCTTGAGGTAGGCAGATAGTGGGACTACACAGGCAACCACTAGAAGATAGATGGTGGTGACCCACTGGACGGTTGCGGTATTGATCTCAAATTCCTTCATCAATATTGGGAAGGTGATATTCATGGCAGTTTCTCCAGCCACCCCGCAAAAGGAAAGGATCCCTGTTGCAAAAATAGCGTAGAGGACCTTGGCTGAAATTTTTTCTTGTGACATCGGTGTCTGATTCCTCCTAAATCTTTCTATAATCTTGTAAAAATGGTCTGAAAATCCATCCTAGCTCTCTCATTTCCCATCAATTCCAATTGCTATGAGCATAGTGGGACCTACGGCAACCTGATCCATCGTTTTGTTAGCTAACAAATAGTATAGAGGAAATGAAGACCCCTGTCAAAGAGTTTTTGAAAAGTTTTGAAAATATTAACAGCATTCTCAACTGATGACGTCTCTCCAAACGAAAGGCAAGGCTCGCCAGTATGATATAATAAGAAGAAAGCAGTAAACGTGAATAAGTCAATCAACTCGAACAGGAGGCCCCATGACCAAGTATTTAGTCCAGAAGTTTTTCTGGTTACGAGAAAAAAGTTTGATTCAAATTTCCCAGAAAACCCTGGTTTCCTTATTTCCTTTTTTCCTATTTTCTGGAATCATTCGGGTGATCGCTCTATCGGTCTTCTCCGATCGAGGCTATATCCATCAGCTCTTTTCGATGGATAGCTGGTTGCCATGGGATCAGGCCATTAGTCAAGTCCTCATTAATTTTTCCAATTTTTTAGGAGGTCTAGCTGGGCCTTTAGTGACCTACTTCGCTGGAAAATATACAGCTGGGCACTATGGTAGAAGTACAGGGACAGCTGGAGTGACAGCTCTTTTGGTTAGCTTGATTGTAGGGTCTCAGGAATTGTTGGTGGGACCACTCAATGATGGGCAACTGACAAGAATTAACTTACCTGCGACGACCAATATCCTCTTAGCCATTGTTTTAGGCTATCTAATCGGACAGATCTTTCGACTATCCAAGGCTAGTGACGACCAGATTGTGGACAAAGACTTTATCTATCAGCCCAAGACTGTGCGTCCCATTTTCTTGTCCTTGGTTCTAGGGGTTAGCCTGAATATTCTCCTCCTTCTTGGCAATCAGTACCGTATTTTTCAAATGATCGGTCAATTCTTTAGTTTTCTGACTCAAAGCAGTCATCATCTCCTGTCTACCTTTGTCATGGGGTTCTTCAGTGGCTTATCAGCTTGGGTCGGCAACAGTCAGGCTTTTGCCCTAAACTCAATTGTGGATGACAGTTTTGCTTTAGAAAATCTGAATTACGCTGTGACCCATCATACAACGACGGGGATTCCTCATCTCTATACTTTGACCAATTTGTATCGGAGTTTTGGCATGGTAGCTGGAATTGGCGCTGTCCTAGCACTTTTGGTAGCGATCTTACTGGTCTCCCACAGTCGAAAGGACAAGAAAGTCAGTCTCCTCAGTATTTTTCCAGGCCTCTTTAATAACGGTGCCCCCTTCATGGTAGGGATTCCGGTCCTGCTCAATCTTCTATATGTGATTCCCTTCTTATTGATCCCCTTGGTCAATATGGCCATCGCTGCTGTGGCTTTGTGCTTTAAGCTGATGCCAGCAGCCGTCTATCCAGTGCCAGATGGGACTCCGAGCCTTCTCTATGCTTTCATTGGAACGGGAGGAAGTCTGAGAGCCTTAGCTGTGAGTATACTTTGTTTTGCGATAGACGTGCTCCTTTATCTACCATTTGTCCGCATGGGAAATCGTATTCGAAAAGATCTAAAAGTGAAAGGAGAAAGCGATGAAAGTCTCTAAAAAAACAGCCATCGTCCTCACTTTGGTCTGTCTTTTCTTGATCGGTTTAGCCATACCTTCTTATAGCTGGACTCGAACCAATGTTTCAAAAATCGAGAAATTTTATAATTCCAAACTGTCGCCCATCATCATGATTCCAGGAAGCTCAGCAACAGAGGACCGCTTTGATGGCTTGGTGACCAAGCTCAACCAAGGCCGCCAAGGCACCAAGCACAGTCTTCTCAAGCTCAAGGTATGGAATGATGGGAATATCACCTATAGCGGTAGTATTGATGCCAAGGACAATGAACCAGTGATTGTGGTTGGTTTTGAAAACAACAAAGATGGCTATAGCAATATTAAAAAGCAGGCTAAACTATTCAATCAAGCCTTTGAAGCCCTTCAAGAAAAATACAATTTTAATAATTTCAAGGGCTTGGGTCATTCCAACGGTGGCTTGATTTATACAGCCTTTATTGAAAATTATCTGGGGGATTATGATATCGATCTCAAGACCCTCATGACCATCGGAACTCCCTACAATTTCACGGAGACCAATATCAAAAATAAATCTGAGATGTTGGCCGATTTTATCAAGGGAAAAGAAGCCATTCCTAGTACCCTCCATATGTATTCAGTAGCAGGGACCATCACCTATGATTCCGATGAGTTGGTCCCAGATGCC
>OKGJ01000150.1_pt1 | contig 10124 bp, 6 predicted proteins | sample 1614931 | NCBI WGS metagenome assembly OKGJ01 (sample SAMN04436981, study PRJEB24849) | human gut metagenome | biome: human gut; feature: NICU; material: stool | host: Homo sapiens | place: USA: Saint Louis, MO | collected 2010-07-01 | reverse complement strand
GTGTGGGATCCGATGGCGATGGCTGACTACGATGCGGTCACTATTGCAGCTGCCGGCGATGAGTCACAGGCGACGGTGCCGGACGCGTTGGTCGGGCATGCTTGGCCAGCGATTTTTGCGGCAGTCGCGCAGGCGCGTACTGAGACCGGCATTGATGTTGTTGAGGGCATGCTCGCGCTTGTTCACCTTGAGCATCACATTCGTATGATTGGAGCTCTGCCGCAGGAAACCACAACGTTGCGGATTAGTGCGCGTGTCGACGAGGCCGTTGATACGGACTTAGGGCGACTAGTTGTGGTGCGCGCGGAGGTTCGTGATGGCGATACGCTGCTCGCCACCTTGAGTGAACGCTTTGCCATTCGTGGCCGAAACGGCGGCGAGACAGCGCGGACCAATACTGTGCCATTTCCAACGGTCACGGATACGCCACGGAGTTTCCGCGGTGCCTTGACCGTGGAAGCGCCTAAGGCGATGGAGCCATTTAGCTGTGTCACGGGCGATCGCAATCCTATCCACGTCGATTCCCGGGCAGCAGCGCTAGCTGGTCTACCAGGGGTTATTGTCCATGGAATGTGGCTGTCGGCGATGGCCGAGCATGCGGCTGTTGCCACGTCGGATGCCGGCATTGGCAATCGGGTGATTGAGTTCACTGCGACTATGCTGAGTCAGGAAGTGAAATTCTCTGTCGAACGCCGTGGTTTTGATGACCGTCCAGGCGCCGGTGAAGTCCGTGAAGTCACGGCCACAGTAGAGGGCGAGCTGGTACTGACTGCCACTGCTGTAATTGCCGCACCGACGACTGCATATGTCTTCCCTGGCCAGGGGATTCAATCACAGGGGATGGGGCTGTCTGCCCGGACTCGCAGCGTAGCGGCCCGCCGCGTGTGGGACCAGGCGGATGCGATGACCCGAGAGAAGCTTGGCTTTTCCGTACTGGCTATTATTCGGGACAACCCGGTAGAGGTGGTTGTGGATGGTGTGCGCTATTTCCACCCAGAAGGTGTCCTGAATCTGACTCAGTTCACCCAGGTTGCGATGGCGACGTTGGGGCTGGCGCAGGTTGCGGAGCTCCGTGAAGCAGGGCTGCTGGATGAAACAGCTCACTTTGCGGGACACTCTGTCGGTGAGTACAACGCGCTGGCGGCTTTCGCTGGTGCGCTTGACGCAGATGCCGTGTTGGAGGTTGTCTACCGCCGCGGTTTGACCATGCATGAACTGGTCGAACGTGATGAGCAGGGGAGGTCCAACTATGGTTTGTGCGCCCTGCGTCCGGACAAGATCGGCGTACGCGAGGACGAGGTCACTGAGTTTGTTAATCGGTTGTCGCAGGAAACCGGTGAGTTCCTCGAAGTCGTAAATCTCAACCTGGCAGGCAAGCAGTACGCCGTCGCCGGCACCGTCGCGGGCCTTGCGGCACTGGCTGAACAGTGCGAGCGCCGCAGCTCGGACGGCAAGGGATACGTGCGTATCCCAGGTATTGATGTGCCATTCCACTCCAGTGTCCTACGCGACGGTGTGGATTCCTTCCGTAAACACCTGGAGCGGCTGCTGCCAGCGGAAATCGCTCCAGAACGCCTGGTGGGACGCTATATCCCGAATCTCACCGCGACCTCTTTTGAGCTGACCGAGAAGTTCGTCCGCCAGATGGCTGCAGTCGTCGACTCAGACATTCTGGAAAACATCCTTGCAGACTTTGATACTGCTGCTGAAAACCCGGCGCGCCTGGCCCGCATGTTGCTGGTCGAGTTGCTGGCCTGGCAATTCTGCTCACCGGTGAGGTGGGTCGAAACTCAGGATCTGTTGCTTGAGGATCTCGGTGTCAGCCGCATTATTGAAGTCGGTGTAGGTACAGCGCCCACACTGGCAAACCTGGCTGCCCGTACCTGCCAGTTGCCCCGCCACCGAAGCCGTGACATTCGAGTGCTCAATCTCGAGCGTGATGCTGATGCAGCGTTTATGCGCGACCAAATTCAGCCGGAAAAGACTGAGCCCGAGTCGGAGGTGACACCAGAGCAGGACGCGGCGCAGACCCTATCTGGAGCAGCAGGAGCATCGGGAGAAGCAGGATCAGCGGCGCCGGCGGTATCCGCAGACCAATCCGCGGCGACCGAACAGGCAACCACGATCACGAGTGCTGCCACTCCGGCTGCCGAAGTTGCTGATATCGCAGTCAGCCCGGCAGAAGCGCTGGAAGTTCTTATTTGCCAATGGACGAAGGTGCGCCCCGACCAGCTCGGCGCCGCCGACTCCATTGAGACTCTGGTCGATGGAGTCTCATCTCGACGCAATCAACTGCTGCTCGATCTCGGAGTGGAATTCGACCTCGGTTCAATCGAAGGGGCCGCAGATGCGGAACTGGCTGATCTAAAGGACAAGATTGATAGCTTGGCCAGTGGGTATTCGGCATTCGGTCCGATTCTCTCCGAAGCCATTGCCGACGGTATTCGCCGGATTACCGGTCCTGCCGGTGCAGGCGCGAATTACATCGATGACTATGTGGCCAATGAATGGCAGCTCGGCAAGGGGTGGGCAACCGCAGTTAGCGCCGAGATGATGCTCGGTACTCGCGAGGGCGCATCCCTGCGCGGCGGTGATCTTGCGCATCTGGCACCGGCCGCCCCAACCAGTACTGCTGAACTCAACCAGCTGATCGATGAAGCAATCCTCGCGGTCGCCTCGCAGCGAGGTGTATCTGTCGCTAAGCCGTCGGCAAGCGACAGTAGTGCTGGGATGGTCGACTCGGCTGCACTCACTGAGTTTGCAGATAAACTGACTGGTCAGCGAGGCATTCTTGCCACCGCTGCACGCACGATTCTGGAGCAACTCGGTCACGAGATTACCGGTGCCATTGACTTCGATGCCGAAGACGCCGACAGCAACCTGGTAAATCTCGTCACTGCTGAACTCGGTGCGGACTGGCCGAAGCTGGTCACCCCGACGTTTACGCCCACCAAGGCAGTGCTGCTCGACGACCGCTGGGCCACCTCCCGCGATGACCTAGCACGCCTCTGGGCAGCCGCTGATGAAGACGTGGCTGACACCGCGCCGGGCAGTATCCACGAAACCGCAGTCGAGCAGGCACAGTGGTGGGCTGCCAAGGCAGACGCGGCAGGGCGAACACAGTTGGCGAGTATCTACCGACAGCTGGCGGATGAGTCCATCACGAATGTGGACGAACTATCGATGAATGCCGACATCGCAGTTGTTACCGGTGCATCGCCAAATTCGATTGGCTCCGCTGTGACTGCACAGTTGCTGTCTCAGGGAGCAACCGTTGTTGTCACTACCTCACGCCTGGGACACGAACGCCTGAGCTTCTACAAGCAGCTCTACCGCATGCATGCGCAGGGCGAGGCGAAGCTGTGGGTGGTACCGGCGAACCTGTCCAGCTTCCAGGACCTGGATTCCCTTATCGACTGGATCGGAACCGAGCAGACTACGACGATTGGTGCGGAAGTGGTTGTGACCAAGCCCGCGCTGTCACCGACGCTGCTATTCCCGTTCGCGGCGCCTACGGTTTCGGGTTCGCTTGCCGACGCCGGTCCTGCGTCCGAGACCCAAATGCGTCTGCTTCTGTGGTCGGTGGAACGACTCATCGCAGGGATGTCAGCACTTGGCGGGGACAATAATCTGGACCATCGTTTGCATGTGGTGCTGCCGGGTTCACCGAACCGTGGTCGCTTCGGCGGTGATGGTGCCTATGGTGAAGCCAAGGCCGCACTCGATGCAGTGGTGGCGCGCTGGAATGTGGAGGACGCTTGGCGCACCCGCACCACTCTGGCTCATGCACAGATTGGTTGGGTTCGAGGCACCAACCTGATGGGTGGAAACGACCCATTGGTTGCTGCAGTGGAAGCAAAGGGAGTACGCACCTTCTCCACCGAAGAAATGGCAGCTGAACTCATTGAGTTGGCGAGCTCGGAGGCTCGGAAGAAGGCACAAACCCGCCCGATTCAGGCCGATCTCACCGGCGGATTGGGTGACGTCGACCTCAACATTGCGCAAATGGCGCAGGAGGCTGCGCAGGCGGCTGGCCCAACAGCTCAAAACTCCGAGATCGCTAGCGGGGCGCGCTCGCAGGAGCCGTCGTCAAGCCGTGTTTTGAGCGGTCTGCCAAGCCCTCGCCGACCAATTGCGCAGACAACACCGACCTTTGGTGACATCGCAGCGGCTCTGGAGGACATGGTGGTCATCGTGGGCGCCGGTGAGCTTGGGCCGTACGGTTCTTCCCGGACGCGCTTTGAGGCTGAAGTCGATGATATTTCTGCAGCAGGAATTGTGGAATTAGCCTGGTCAATGGGGATGATTTCCTATGAGGGTGGCTGGCGCGACGCCGACGGGCAACCGTTGGCAGAAAGCGACATTGCTTCGCGTTACCGCGATGAAGCGCTGGCGCGAGTTGGTGTGCGTCGTTACGCCGATGATGGCGATTTGGTTGATAATACGATGACTGAGCTGACCACGGTCTACCTGGATCGTGCGTTGAGCTTTGCTGTGCGTGACCGCGCGGCAGCGGCGACTTTTGTCAGTTCCAACCCGGACAACACCACTGCGAGCTTCGATGCCGAGACAGGGCAGTGGCTTGTGACACGAGCCGCTGGCACGCCGGTTCAGGTACCGCGCCGAATGGCGATGAGCCGCTATGTTGGCGGTCAAATTCCGCAGGGCTTTGACCCGGCACGATACGGTATTCCGGCAGACATGATGGACAATCTGGACCGCGTGAGCTTGTGGAACATTGTCTGTACTGTCGATGCCTTCTTGTCATCGGGCTTTAGCCCAGCGCAGCTGCTGGAAGCGGTCAACCCGGCGCGAGTGTCGTCGACACAGGGCACAGGTATTGGTGCGATGGAGTCGCTGCGCAGTCTTTACATCGACGGTCTGCTGGGGCAACCGCGCGCCAATGACGTCCTGCAGGAGGCATTGCCAAATGTTATTGCCGCCCACGTTATGCAGTCGTATGTCGGTGGCTACGGGCAGATGATTCACCCTGTGGCAGCCTGTGCGACGGCAGCGGTGTCGGTGGAGGAGGGTGTCGACAAGATTGCCCTGGGTAAGGCAGATTTTGTTGTCGCGGGTGGCTTTGATGACCTATCCACAGAGGGAATCACAGGTTTCGGCGACATGGCCGCCACAGCTGACTCCGCCACCATGGAAAACAAAGGCATCGACCATGAGTACTTCTCCAGGCCGAATGATCGTCGACGCGGAGGCTTCGTGGAATCACAAGGCGGTGGCACGGTGCTGTTGGCTCGCGGAGACATCGCCCGTGACATGGGGCTCCCCGTGCTCGGTGTCGTCGCATACGCCCAGTCCTTCGCCGACGGCGCGCACACATCCATTCCGGCGCCGGGTTTGGGCGCGCTAGCGGCCGCTCAGGGCGGCGAGAAGTCTCGATTGGCTCGCGCACTTGCAGTACTCGATGTCACTGCGGATCAGGTCGCGGTGTTGTCCAAGCACGACACCTCGACCAATGCCAACGACCCAAATGAGTCCGAACTGCATGAACGCATTGCAGATGAACTCGGTCGCGAGCGCTCTAACCCGCTGTTGGTGGTCTCTCAGAAATCGCTGACGGGACACGCTAAGGGTGGTGCTGCAGCGTTCCAGATCATTGGTCTGACCCAGGTGTTGCGCAGCGGCATTGTGCCAGGTAATCGATCGCTGGACTGCGTCGATCCCGCATTGGCTGAGCATTCGCGTCTGGTATGGCCAACGAAGGCAGTCAATTTCGGCAATACGTTGCCGCTGAAGGCTGGCTTTGTTACCTCGCTCGGGTTCGGACATGTCTCGGCACTGGTGGCAGTCGTCCACCCGGAAGCTTTCTACCAAGCGATAGTGCAGCACGATGGCGCTGAGGTTGCGGAGCGTTGGCGGTCCGCGGCGCACAACCGCGAAGCGGCTGGTCTGCGTCGCATTGATGAGGCGATTTACGGTGGGGAAGCTCTCTACGAGCGTCCACGCGAGCGAAACCTGGCGGACGGTGGTCGGTTCGGTTCACCCGCTGCATTGGAAAAGGCAGTTCTGCTTTCCGACGGCGCCCGTCTGATCGATGGTGTCCTCCAGCCATGATTGGCGTAGACCTCGTCTATATTCCGGGCTTCGAAGAGCAGCTGAATATGCCAGGCAGTCAGTTCGCGCAGGCGGTTTTCACACCTGCGGAGCTACTGGTAGCTAGGCGCCGCGGAGCAGTCGGCGGCGCGCTGGCGCGTCACTTAGCGGGCCGCTGGGCTGCGAAGGAAGCCTTCATCAAGGCCTGGTCGCAGACTCTCTTTGGCAGCCAACCGCCGATTGCGCGCGATCAGATGGACTGGCGGGAAATAGAGGTGCAGCCGGATGCCTACGGTCGCGTGAGCATCAGTCTCCACGGTGCTGTGAGCCGCCATTTCCACGATCAGGAGTGGCAGCTGGGGCCGTCGTTAAGCATCTCGCACGACGGCGACTACGCAATCGCCGTCGTACGCCTGGACTAGTCCGGCACCGCGCTAATCGACGGACTTTTGACGGCGACCGACCAAGATGCCGGCACCGAAGATTAGCGCGCCCAGGATTGCGCCGGTTCCGGCGACTGCGGCGGTTTGGAGCGGGGAGTTGGTCGCGGCCTGCTGAGTCTGCACATCAACTTCGTCGAGGCCATTGCCGGAAGCGTTGGACTTTGCGGAAGCCTTGCCAGATGCCTTGGATGAGCCGCTGGCCTTGGACTCTCCGGTCTTGGAGGCACCGGCCTTCACAGCTTCTTCGCGTTCCTTGGCGGAGCCGCCGACGCTGAGGTCCGTGGCCGTGTCCTGGCTGCGGTCGGAGGAACCGTGAGCAGCAATGGTGTAGACCGAGCAAGCGTTCTGCATGCAGTCTGCCGTGCCGAACTTCGCGCTGACCGGAAGGTCCACGCTGAAGCTGCCGTCGGACTTCAGGTTGCCGCGGGAGGTAGACACAAACTTGGTATCCGGGCCGAAGGAATCGGCGTTGGTCACATCCATCTGGTCATTTTGCGCGATACCGACGTAGATGCCCGGTCCAGAGGTCTTGAATCCCTTGCCTTCGACTCGAATGGTGTCGCCGCTCGGGTTCAAGTCTGAGGTCTTGGACAGGCTCACCGATGCGTTACCTCGTGACTGCGAGCCCGACTGTGACTGGGAGCCCGAACCAGTGCTCTGGCCACCGCTCGGTGCCGCGCTGGTGGAACCCTGTGATTGAAGGTGATGGGGACCCACTGGTCATTGCTGCGGTCAGAAAGATTAGGGAACGCAGTAAAGGAGGCTACGTAGCACTGGGTGGAGGTGCAGTCGACATCGCCAAAGCTGGTCGCGACCTTCATCTCCTGCGTAAAACTTCCGTCAGCGCCGACTGTCACCTTGGCCGCTTCGCCGTAGGTCGAAGGGTAGCCCGACTTTGGCTTCTCGATTGTCTGGGCCAGGTAAATATTTGCGTTAGCGGGGTAGCCGACTCCCTTGATGGTCACGGTGGCGCCGTCGGACAGATCGGTGGCAGGGGTCACAGAGAGCTGGCGCTCAGACTGATCGGTGCTACCGCCGAGAAGGTCGCCGATGCCGGGGAGCGAACCGCCGAGCTGTCCAATCGATGGCAGTGACTGTGCCGATGCGGGGACTGCGGGTAGGAACCCCGTACTCACTACGATTGCCGAAGCTAGAACAATAGAGCGGGGAAGCAGGCTCCGTCGGAAAGCGCCCTGCGTCGTGGACATGTGAACCTCTGATTCTGTTTGGGAGTTCCGGCGCAGGCGCGGCGAAAAACAGGGAACCCCACCGCGCTGACCAGAGTAAAGCTATAACTAAGGCAAGCCTACCCTCCGTGTATTGGTAAGGGCAATAAATGCCCCTGCCGAGGTGGGCGAGGGGCGCTCTCTAGTCTGTTGCCTCTGCGACGCTCATGAGATAAGAGATTGTCATGCGTTTGATTTCCTGCACCGTCAGCTCGTAATGAGCTTCCCGCTCAGCATCGCTTCCTGGATGGTCCACCGCATAATTCAGCAGGGCGTACGTGGCGTTAATCATGAGGTCGGAGATGAAGTTCAGTTCCGCATCGCTTGACGACGGCACCAGCGGGCGCAGCACCTTTGAAATCTCGGTGACCAGGCGTGACTTCGTATCTTCTGCAGTCGCGCGTGTGGCGGGCGTTGATTGAACAGCCAGCCATACGGCTCTTCTAGAAACGTCCTCGCGCCAGAGCTTTGCCAGGTGATCGATGAACTCCGAGAGAAACTCCGGCCATTTCAGGGTCGGGACTCTTTCTCCGAAACGTGAGACTTCCTCGATGACGGCCTCAGTGTCCTGGCGGTCGAGCTCGCAGATCATCACATACTTGTTCGCGAAAAACTGGTAGAGCGTGCCAATGGGGATATCTGCGATGCGAGCGACTTCGTCGAAAGTGAAAGACTCAAACCCGTGCTCGATGAGCACTGTGCGTGCCGAGCTGAGCATGCGTGCGTACCGCTCTCGGCTGCGTTGCTGAGCCGGAGTGCGACGGGGACGAAGAATGGTCGGTGCGTCCTGGGATTGAGTCACTACTACGAATCCGTCTAATCGGGATGATGTGGGAGGAGAGTTTGGGGCCGGGGTCAGAGTAGGCCTTGCGGCTAGTTAGCTTTCGGAAGCCTGTGATTCCACACCCAAGTCACGCAGTACGCGCTGGACGTGCCCCTTGGCGCGAACGTTGTACCAAGCCTTTTCAATTTCTCCTTCGGCATTAACCAGGAAAGTCGAGCGGATGACGCCCTGGACAATCTTGCCGTAGTTTTTCTTCTCGCCGAAAGCGCCGAACGCGGTCATGGTTTCCTTGTCCGGATCGGACAGGAGGGTGAAGTTCAAGCCGTGGTCCTCACGGAACTTTGCGAGTTTCGCCGGCTTGTCCGGAGAAATACCTACGACAGGAATGCCGGCATCATTCAGGGCTGCGGATTCATCGCGGAAGTCGCATGCCTCAGTGGTGCAGCCTGGAGTGTTGGCCCGCGGGTAGAAGTAAATCAGCACGGGCTTGCCCGCGTAGTCCGACAGAGAAACCTGCTCTTCGGCGTCGTTGAGAAGAGTAAACGCTGGGGCGGGATTGCCAGGTTCCAGTCGGATGTTGTTCTGGCCGTATTCTTTGTCGCTGGAGGAAGAAGTAGTCATGGCTTAATCGTATCGACTCTGGAGCGGTGCGTGGCGACTCTGAAGCAATGCGTTGAGTTTTTCCCCGTGCTCGCCCACGTTGCTGTAGTGGAAGTGTTAGTCTTTTAGGCGAACAATCACTTTAGATATTCAACTTTTTAGGGAGTTTACGTGGCTCGCAGCATTGAAGATATCCAGCGCGATATTGAGCGTAACCGTAACCAGCTCGCCCGTACTCTGGATGAGCTAACCGTGCGAACGAATCCGAAGAACGTTGCGGATGACGCAAAGACCCGCGTTCTCGATGCTCTGAATGAGCCGAAGGTGCAGGCAGCACTGGGTGTCGTTGCCGCACTTGTTGTTGGCGGCATCGCAATGGGCATTCGTCGCAACCGTAACCGCAGCAAGGAAATCGACCGCATTCGCGAGATGATTGAGACTGCTGCTAAGTAGTTTTTCGGTAGTTAGCGCACGCGCTTCGGGTAGTTACCTGGGGCCGTGCGCTTTTGCGTATCTAACCCTTGTTTGAGTCAGGCGTGGGGTGCGAGCGAGGGCTGCAAGTTGGCGCCTACGCTTGTTATGCAACAAAAAGACCGGGAGGGTATTTCTACCTTCCCGGTCTGTATTGTGCGCCATCAGGGACTCGAACCCCGAACCCGCTGATTAAGAGTCAGCTGCTCTGCCAGTTGAGCTAATGGCGCTTACTGTTTCCTGCTTGGTGCTCTCTGTGTGAGCTCCTCGCCGGCAACGAGAAGATATATAACCAGGTTTCTGATTGTTTGTAAAATCGGCTGGTCAGGACCTGTTTTTTGGTCGGTGTTTTTGCATGTTTTTTGAAAGGTTTTGCGCAACCGTTTGAAAAAAGTTCAAAAAAAGTTTGGAAATCCTCAAAGTGGGGTAGGGCCTGTATCAAAGGCATCAACGTCGGAGCGTGCGTAGATACCCCAGTGGCGTTCGGTTACGTTCGACAGTGTTCAGTAACGTCCGGAAGCGTCCGGTGGCACTTTTGAATAGCGAACT
>OKGJ01000142.1_pt1 | contig 10541 bp, 7 predicted proteins | sample 1614931 | NCBI WGS metagenome assembly OKGJ01 (sample SAMN04436981, study PRJEB24849) | human gut metagenome | biome: human gut; feature: NICU; material: stool | host: Homo sapiens | place: USA: Saint Louis, MO | collected 2010-07-01 | reverse complement strand
CGTGCTCGCACCGTTATTGAAGCGTGGGCGCACCGCACTGCGGAACTCAGCAAGCTCGAAGGTGTGAGGTTGGTGTTCCCCTTTGAAAACAGGGGCAAGGAAATTGGAGTAACGCTGCAGCATCCTCATGGGCAGATTTACTCGTACCCGTATCTGCCCCCACGTGCGGCAGCCATTGTTTCACGCGCGAAAGCCCACTTCGAAACCACCGGTCGTGACCTCTTTGAGGATGTCCTGGAGGCCGAAAAGGCTTCAGGTCGACGGATCATCGCAGAAGGGGAGTACTTCACCGCATTCGTCCCAGCTGCAGCTAAGTGGCCAGTCGAAGTCATGATTATGGCTAACCGCGCTGTCGGTGGTTTTCAGGAGCTGACCGATGCGGAGAAGGACGAACTGACAGCAATGTATCTTGACCTGCTGCGACGTATTGACCGATTCTTCCCCGGCATCGACAAAACGCCGTACATCGCAGCATGGAACCAAGCTCCGGTAGGCGAGGATCACCAGTTTGGCCGCCTCCACCTGCAGCTCTATTCCATGATGCGCTCTGCAGGACGCATGAAGTTCCTCGCGGGTTCAGAGTCCGGGCAAGGAGCCTGGATTTCGGACACGACCCCGGAGGCAATCGCTGACCGCTTCCGGGAAGTTGGCCAGACTCGCTGGCTTCCCACTCGCTCCCATAAACAGGCGGTATCTGACGTAACTGAGCAATTCCGCCGCAGTTTCGGTTCGGAACCACAGGGCGTCTTCCGCGCCCCAGGCAGAGTCAACCTGATTGGCGAGCATGTCGATTATGCCGGTGGTATCTGTCTGCCATTCGCGTTGGCACAGAGTACTTTCGCAGCGGTGGGTGCCCAGGCTGCTGGTGACTCGTGGACAGTGCGAGTTGTTTCGGACTTGATGGACAAGGACGACGCCGCAGACGGTGACAAGCCGGTTGCTATCGCAATGTCCGATGTCGGTCCGAACTCTCCTGCAAATTGGACGGGATACGCAGTTGGCACTATCTGGGCTATGCGTGAGGCAGGGCTGTTGCCCGCGGATTGTCCAAGCCTTGACATTGCGATTTCCTCCGATGTTCCGATCGGTTCCGGACTCTCCAGCTCCGCCGCTCTGGAGTGTTCTGTCGGCGTTGCAGCCTTTGAGCTCGTCCACGGGCGCGCACCAAACGATGAAGAGCAGCAGGGAATTGTTGAGGCGGCTATCCGCGCAGAAAATGAGGTCGTTGGTGCCTCTACCGGCGGTCTGGATCAGCGTATTTCCATCAAGGGCAAGGAAAACCACGCACTGGCCATTGATTTTGCGAAGAGTTCTGACCAGCTTGTAAAGGCTGCTTTCGCAGACGAGGACCTAGAGGTTTTGGTAATCAACACCAACGTTCGGCATAGTCTCTCGGATGGTCAGTATGCGACGCGTCGCGGAATCATCGATGCCGTGACAAATGGTCTTGGGGTATCTGATTTCCGCGGTCTGGATGATGCAGTTGGTGCTGCTATCAATTGGGCGAAGGAGAACGTCCCAGCTGAGGCAGATAGGGATCAGTGGGTTGATACCGTGGCGCGCCGAGTACGTCACGTTGTTACCGAAATTGACCGGACGGCACAGGCGATTGAAAAGCTTTCCGAGGGGGACTTCGAGGCCTTTGGCACGTTGATGGTGGCAAGCCATCTTTCGCTGAGGGATGACTACGAAGTTTCCTGTCCAGAGCTGGATCTTGCTGTGGACGTAGCGCTTGAGCAGGGGGCGCTTGGTGCCCGAATGACTGGCGGTGGCTTTGGCGGCAGTGCCATTGCGCTGCTGCCACACGACCGTGTCAGTGCTGCAGCGAATGCAGTTGCGTCGGCCTTCCGTGACAGAGGAATGCCGGAACCGGAGTTTTTCGTTGGAAATCCCGGGCCGGGAGCAAGCCGCCTAGTTTAGGCGGTATTCCCCCCCCGGTCTTGGGGGGGGGCTACTGTAATGCAATCTTCTTCCGCTGCGGCTTGAGCAGCGTGGTGAGGAAGATTAGCACCACGGCAAATCCCGCGGCGGTAAACATCGCAATGCTATAGCCACGAATCAAGTCGTCGGCGGCAGGAGCTGCTGCACCAGTGCCGGACAGGCCAGTGGCAATAACAGCTGACAGCGCCACAAACAGTGCGGTACCGACAGCGCCGGCAACCTGCTGTAGCGTGTTCATGATTGCTGAGCCATCCGGGTAGAGGCGCTTCGGAAGATCACCAAGACCGAATGTGAACAGCGGAGTAAACAGCAGCCCCAGGCCAATCTCAAGGACGATGTGGCAGGCGACAATCCACCATAGCGGAGTCGATGCTGAGATGAAGCCGAGCCCGAAAAGACCGAGGGCAAGGACAATGGAGCCGGGAATTGCCAGTGGGCGCGGACCATAGCTGTCAAAGAGCCGGCCGACAGCCGGTCCCATCAGACCCATAACCAGTGGACCAGGCATCACAATCAAACCAATAGTCTTGACGTCGACACCTCGCAGATTGAGGTAGAGCGGCAAAATGATGATCACACCGAACATCAGCATGAAACCAATGGTCAGAATGATTGTGGACAGCCTAAAGCTCTTTGTGCGGAAGGTTCGAAGATCCAGCAGAGCTCGGTTGTGCGGTGCCAAACGGCGCTGGCGCATGATGAAGAACACCAACAGCACGATGCCGACTGCGCACAGGATTCCGTCGATAAGCGAAAACTCTGCGCCTACGCGGCTCAGCGCGAACACCAGCGGGCCGAATGCGCCGGCACTGAGGAACACCGAGAGGATATCGATGGGCTTCGCGGAGTTTTCCTCAATATTGGGAACGAGGATGACGCCCACTACCAGCACAATTAGGCCGAGCGGCAACATCGTGTCGAAAAGCGCATGCCAATTGTTATTGGCAATCTCCAGAATGAGACCGGAGATGGTCGGTCCGATAGCAGGCGCGACAGCGATGACCACGCTCATTCGTCCCATCATGCGCCCGCGCTCATGCTCCGGTACTACGTTGAGCACCGTGGTCATCAGCAGCGGCAGCAGCACTGCGGTACCGGACGCTTGGACAATGCGTGCGAGCAGAACGATCGCGAAGTTTGGCGCGAAAGCACCGATGAGAGTGCCCACGACGAATAGTCCTTGACTGACCGCGAAAAGAATGCGGAACGGCACTGCCGAAATGAGAAATCCAGTGACCGGAATGACAACTGCCATGGTCAGTAGGAACGATGTTGTCAGCCAGCCTGCGGTAGCTGCGCTGATTCCGAGGTCCGCCTTGACGACGGGAATTGCGACGCTCATGACCGTCTCGTTCAAGATAGCCATAAATGCCGCAGCTAGTAGCACGTAAATGGCCATATAAGCACTTTTGGGCGCATCGGCCTGTGGTGCCTCCGAACTTGGGCTGAGTTCGGAATCTTCAGATTCAGAAACCAATTGAAGTCTCTTTCTATATATCGGTACAAAAATAGGTAATTGTCGAAGACATGGAATCTTAGCGCAACAAAAACCCCGTCGTAAGTCGACAAAAAGGCAAAGCGGACGGGGGCATTGGCACACAAGTTGGCCAACACATTCTAAGGTAAGGGAGAAAGATAAACCCGTTGGGAAAGGACAATAGCTGTGAGCAATATCAAGGTCGGCGTACTTGGCGCCAAGGGCAAGGTAGGGTCCACCATCTGCGAGGCAGTTGAAGCCGCCGACGATTTGGAGCTGGCAGCGGGTCTCGACTCTGGCGATGACCTGAATGAACTTGTCACCGCTGGTGTGCAGACCATTGTTGACTTTACTCAGCCCGACGCTGTGATGGGCAATCTTGAGTTCTGCATTAAGAATGGCATCAACGCCGTCGTGGGTACTACGGGCTTTACCAAGGAGCGCCTCGATCAGGTGCAGCGCTGGCTTGACGACGCCGACGGTGAGGCCAATGTTCTTATTGCACCGAACTTCGCAATCTCCGCGGTACTGACGATGAAGATGGCGGAGCTAGCCGCTCCGTACTTCGATTCCGCTGAAGTTATCGAAATGCACCACCCTTTTAAGAAGGATGCCCCCTCGGGCACCGCTATCCACACTGCTGAGGCTATTGCTCGTGCTCGCAAGGAAGCCGGCATGGGGGAGCAGCCGGACGCCACTGAGCAAACTCTCGATGGTGCTCGCGGTGCTGAGGTCGAGGGCATTCCCGTGCACGCAGTCCGTATGACCGGTTCGGTGGCTCACGAGACCGTTATCTTCGGTGCTGAAGGACAGTCGCTCACCATCAAGCAGGACTCCTACTCGCGCACCAGCTTCGTACCGGGCGTTCTGCTGGGCGTACGCAAGATTGAGGATTTTCCGGGCCTGACTGTGGGACTGGAGCCGTTCCTGGGACTTTAATGGCCGGGAGTTAACTGAAAATGTCTGAAAATGTCACTCTCAAGGCGCAGCTAATCGCCGCGACCAACTTCTTCCCGCCGGAGGACATCGACTTTGATACCGATGCCGATGGTGGGGAAGCATTGATCGAGTTCTCCGGCAGGGCTTGTTATGAAACGTGGGACAAGCCCAATCCACGAACGGCGACGAATAGGGGATATCTGCGACATGTGCTTGAGGTAGGCCACACCTCACTTTTTGAACACGCAAGTGCAAGCATCTATGTTCGTGGGCTGTCGCGCTCGTGTGCACATGAACTCACACGGCACCGCCACTTTTCCTTTTCGCAGTTGTCGCAGCGGTTTGTGCCGGCCAGTTCCAACAATGTTGTGGTTCCTCCCGCAATTGCGGAGGACCCGGATCTGTTGCGAGTTTTCGAAAGCGCGGTTGATCAGTCCCGTTTCGCCTATGGTGAGTTATTAGACGCACTGGAAGAGAAGTGGGCCGACGAGTCCAACGCTATCTTGCGGCGAAAGCAGGCACGCCAGGCAGCCCGGGCGGTTTTGCCCAATGCCACCGAAACTCGAATCGTGGTTACTGGTAATTTCCGGTCTTGGCGCCACTTCATTTCGATGCGTGCGACCGAGCATGCCGATGCCGAAATTCGGGAGTTGGCAGTGGCTTGTCTGCGGGAGCTGCAGCGCTGTGCCCCTGTTGCTTTTGGGGATTTTGAGATAAACACTCTGAAGGATGGGTCGGTCGTCGCGTCGAGTCCTTACGCCTTCGAGGGGTAATCGCACGTACAGTGTGAAGATATAGTCGATTGAGATTTTTAAGAAAAGGTAGTCAACAATGAGCACAGGAATTGCGACAACTCGCGGTGCTGACATTTTCGGCACCGTCGCCGTAGCTATGGTGACCCCTTTTGATAAGGACGGAAACCTCGATGTCAAGGCGGGTGTGCAGCTCGCTGGTCATCTTGTAGACGGTGGCTGCGATGCACTCATTCTGGCCGGTACTACCGGCGAGTCGCCTACTACGACGGTTGAGGAAAAGCTTGAGCTTCTCCGAGCTGTCCGTGCAGAGATGGGTGACGAGGTTAAGCTCGTGGCCGGTGCCGGCACCAATGACACGGCCGGGTCCATCTAGCTGGCAAAGGCTTCTGTGGAGGCGGGCGCGGATGCGCTGCTCGTCGTCACGCCGTATTACTCCAAGCCGTCCCAGGAGGGGCTGTACCGTCACTTTACGGCAGTGGCTGACGCAACCGAGGCGCCGGTGTGTTTGTATGACATTCCGCCGCGTTCGGTTATTCCGATTGAAGTTGATACCATTTACCGGTTGGCGGAGCACCCGAGAATCCAGGCTGTTAAGGACGCCAAGGGGGATTTGGGAGCTGCCGCCGGCATTATCGCTAATACTGATTTGGCGTGGTACTCCGGTGACGATGTGCTGAACCTTCCGTGGCTGTCTATTGGCGCCACCGGGTTTATTTCCGTTATTGGACATGCAGCCCCGCAGCTGCTGGCTGAGGTGCGCTCTTGCTTTGACAAGGGAGACCTTGCTGGTGCGCAGGCTGCCCACGCGAAGATGACTCCGCTGTTTGCCGCTCAGGCTGCACTTGGCGGTGTAAGTTTTGCTAAATCCGCTCTGCGTCTGCAGGGCATTGAGATAGGAGATCCACGCTTGCCGCAAATTGCAGCAAATGACCAGCAGCTTGAGGTGCTTGAAGAAGCTATGCGGAAGGCAGGTGTTCTGTAGTGGCTGAAGGACGCAATCGCGCCCGCAAGGTAACTCGTAAGGCTGGTCCGCCTTCCGAGTCCGACGTGGCTGCAGCAGAGCAGTCCAATAACTCTGCATCCAAGGGCTCCGACAAGGGTGGAGCTAAATCCAACGGCTCGAAGTCCTCGCAGCGTTCCGGTGAGCGTAAGAACTCCGGTAACGCTAAGAAGTCCCAAGGTTCTTCGAATTCTTCCAACCGCGGTTCCCGCGGTGGTCGCGGCGGCCGTGGAGGTAACCGCGGAAATAGTTCGAGGGGTGGCCGTGGCGGACGCGGTGGCAACCGTCGTAACGTAGTCCAGTCGATGCAGGGTGCAGACTTGACGCAGCGTCTTCCTGCACCGCCGAAGGCCCCCAAGGACGGCCTGCGCGTGGTTGCACTGGGCGGTATTTCCGAAATCGGTCGCAATATGACCGTGTTGGAGTACAAGAACCGCCTGATCATCGTCGACTGCGGCGTGCTGTTCCCGAGCTCGGATGAGCCGGGTGTTGACCTGATCCTGCCTGACTTCTCCTACATGGAAGACAAGTGGGATCGCGTGGAAGCTCTCGTGGTCACCCACGGTCACGAGGACCACATCGGTGCTATCCCTTGGTTGCTCAAGCAGCGCGCGGACATCCCGATTATTGCTTCTCGCTTTACCCTGGCACTCATTCAGGCCAAGACACAGGAGCACCGTCAGCGCCCGAAGGTCATCGAGGTCAACGACACCAGCCACATTCAGCGTGGTCCGTTCGATCTGCGTTTCTTCAATGTCAACCACTCGATTCCGGAGTGCCTTGGCATCGTCATTAAGACCGGAGCTGGCATGGTCGTCCACACCGGTGACGTGAAGATGGACCAGACCCCGCCGGACGGAAAGCCGACTGACCTGCCGGCGCTGAGCCGCTACGGTGATGAGGGAATCGACCTCTTCTTGTGTGAGTCCACCAACGCTACGATTCCGGGCTTCTCGGGATCCGAGGCGGAGTTGGCTCCAACTCTGCGCCGTCTGATTATGGATGCCAAGCAGCGCGTTATCGTCGCGGCCTTCGCATCGAATGTTTACCGCGTGCAGGCGGTCATCGACGCAGCTGTTAAGGCTGGCCGCAAGGTTGCCTTCAACGGTCGCTCTATGATTCGCAACATGCGCATCGCGCAGGAATTGGGGCTGCTGACCGCTCCGGAAAATACCATTGTGGAAATGAACGAGGCCGCTCGCATGGCGCCCCACAAGGTCGTGCTGGTGACTACCGGTACGCAGGGTGAGCCAATGGCTGCGCTGTCTCGCATGGCCCGCCGTGAGCACCGTCAGATCACCGTCCGTGATGGCGACCTGATTATCCTCAGTTCTTCGCTGGTACCCGGTAACGAAGAGGCAGTCTTCGGCGTTATCAACATGCTGGCCCAAATTGGTGCCACGGTTATCACCGGTAAGGATGCGAAGGTTCACACCTCCGGTCACGGCTTTGCCGGCGAGCTGCTGTTCCTCTACAACGCAGCCCGTCCGTCGAATGTCATGCCAATTCACGGTGAGTGGCGCCACATTCGTGCCAACAAGGAACTGGCTGTGTCCACTGGCGTGAAGCCAGAGAACGTTGTCCTGGCTCAGAACGGTGTGGTAGTCGACCTCGTTGATGGCCGCGCTCGTGTAGTTGGCCAGGTTCCGGTCGGTAACCTCTACGTCGATGGCGTCACCATGGGTGACGTCGACGCTGACGTGCTGGCAGACCGTGCTGAAATGCGTGAAGGTGGTCTTATCACCGTCACAGCCGTCATTGATAACCGCACTGGCCGCCCGTTGGAGAAGCCACGGGCTCAGGCTCGCGGTTACTCGGACGACGCCAAGGAAGTGCTCGAAACCGTCGAGCAGGTCGTTGACGATACTCTCTTTGACCTGGCTGGCAGTGGCGAGAACAACCCGTACCGTATGGCTCAGGAAGTTCGTCGCCGCACCGAGCGTGTCATTAACCAGAAGTGGCGTCGCAGCCCGATGGTTGTTCCGACAATCGTGCCGATGTCCTCTGAGGCAGCCGAAGAGGTTACCGATGAGGAAATCCAGGAGTCGCGCGAAAGTATCTAAATTTCTAGAGCGTCTTTTAGCGTAAGAGCCCGCATCCACCTACAACCGTGTGGATGCGGGCTTCTCCGTGCCTGGTCTAGGCTGGAGCTATGACTTTTGCTGAACGGGAACGTGAAGACCTAGCTAATCTACTGCTCAGCGTCGGCCCCGACGCCCCGACCTTGTGCGAGGGGTGGACGACCCGGGATCTTGCCAACCACCTGTACATTCGTGAAAACCGTCTGGATGCCGCGGGCGGGATGTTCGTCAAGGCGCTTTCGGACCGCCTCGATGCTGTTACCGCTGAGGTCAATCGAATGCCCTACGTCGAAGTGGTGGGGAAGTGGGGTAGTGGTGCTCCGCGATGGAATCCAATGAACTGGGCAGACCGCTACGTCAACGCTGCGGAGAACTTCGTCCATCACGAGGATGTCCGTCGTGCCCAGGAAGGCTGGACCGTTCGTCAGCTGCCACCCTCCGGAGTTTCGGACCTGTGGCGTCTGGTCACTACTGCCGGTCGTATGATGTTGCGCGGTTCGACCTCGACCGTGGTGCTAATGCGTGACGACGGAGTTGCGGTGACCCTAATCGACAACAGTGCTAAAGGTGCTCCAGTTGTGACTGTCCGCGGAAGCGTCGGGGAACTGGTGCTGTGGCTCTATGGCCGTGACGAGGTACGCGTCACCATCGACGGTGACGAATCGGGCATCAAGCGCAACAGTCTTTAAAATCACGTTCTCAGTTCTGGACGGTCGCGACAGCACGCCTGTTAAACAATGACACGCGTGTGACTAATGTGAAAACGATCCGGTGTTAGCTGTAAGGTAATGGTCATGTCTGCGACCAGCCGAACCAGAACTGACAATCGTCGTGGATCTTCCCGCTCTGCGGAGACAGATGCCACGCGGCGATACCCCGTGCACAGCGCCACGGAGGAATTCGAGCGCACTCCTAGCGCCATGTCGTTCGTGGGCAATAGCTTGGCCAGCGCCTGGACTGAAACTGCCCGCGGCGTGGCCGGTCTCGCCCGTCGGGTAGGCGGTCGCAAAAATAAGCGAAACGAAGAGGAGAATATGTCGCGGCGCGAAAGTGACGCCGATTTTTCGACGAAGCCCCGTAGGAAGCGTCGTAAAGCAGCTAGCGGCTATGACGATGTAATTGAACCGCCGGCACCGGCCTCCGTGCCAGCTGACGAGTTCGATGCAGACTTCGATGAGGGTGGCGAACCGGGATCGAAGGATGGCCTGGCACTACTCGTGCTGGCGTTGGCAATTGTGCTGGCTGGTTCGACATGGTTCCACCTGGCAGGGCCAGTGGGGGAGTTCATTGAAACGGCAGTGCGCACGCTCATTGGTATCGGCGCTTTTGTACTTCCGGTGCTGCTCGGTGTTGTTTCCGTATTGATGATGCTGGATGCGATGCCGCGTCGTGAACGTCTGACACCTACCATTACTGGAGCTTCGCTGATTGTGGTGGGTCTGCTCGCAATTGTGCATATCGGCTCTGGTCGTCCTGCGGACTGGCAGGGGCGACGTGCAGCTGGTGGCGCAATCGGTGGTTATATCGGTTCGCCGCTAGCAGCCGGGTTTACCTCGTGGGTCGCCGTCGTTTTGTTGCTGGGCATCGTTTTTTACGGCGCTCTGGTGCTCTCTGGCGCGACGGTGCGTCAACTTATCGATGCCACTAAGGAGTACTTCAACTTTTCCGAATGGTCTTCGCGTCGTGCCGGCGACGAGCCGGAATCGGACGATCCCTACGGCAATGTCGATGACATGCTGGAACGTCGTGCGAGCTGGGATTCGGATACCGCATATGCCGATGAGGACTTTGACCAGCCGACGCAGCTAATCGAGCGTCGCCCAAGCCACAACCGCCGCACGCATCATTCCTCGTCGCGTTCGACCGATCGCTCTGCTTACCGAGCTCCTCGCCGTGGCGCGGATAGCCGTATGTCTGCACCCGAACCCGCGCCTTACGACGAACCGGATGCTGACGGTAATCTCTACGATCTTTTGGACGAAGAGCCGCAGAGGACTCGACAGGCTCCGCGACCTGCCCGTCAGGTTGAGGATGTCGACTACGATTCGGCAAAGACCACAGTGTTTGATGTCCGGCATGGGGCACAGCACTCCAACCGAGTCTCCCCGGTGGAGCCGGCGTTTCCGGCGGCTGAGTACGTGGAGGAAACTCAGTCGGATGCTGTGCATCGGGACACCGCCGAAACGGAATCAACTATTCCGGCTGTCGGGGGCACGAACTACCACGCTGCCGACGAGGAGTATGACGAGTACTCCGAGTACCCGACGCAGGAGGCTGCTGCCGCGAGCAGCAGCGAACGCAATCGTGTTTCCGCTTCCCGAGCTCCGAAACAGCCCGTTCAGTCTGAG
>OKGJ01000140.1_pt1 | contig 10565 bp, 10 predicted proteins | sample 1614931 | NCBI WGS metagenome assembly OKGJ01 (sample SAMN04436981, study PRJEB24849) | human gut metagenome | biome: human gut; feature: NICU; material: stool | host: Homo sapiens | place: USA: Saint Louis, MO | collected 2010-07-01 | reverse complement strand
CACTTAGGTGCTCCGCAACCCGCTCCGCAAAAGCCGAGCGAGCCGTTAAGAATTGTGGTCGTTGGCACCGACGCGGCACTGGCTGCCGTGGCAACCTACCTGATGCGCAAGAACCTCCTGTGGATTGAAGTGGCACATGTCCCCACCGCGCCCTCGACCGCGGCCAAAAACTGGGGCATCGAAGGAGGAGAAGGGCTCGATGCGGCGGCCGCGCTCACGCGCCCGACGACGCCAGTGCCGCTGATTCGCGATGACACCGGCCACGCAATTGTTGGTTACGCCCTACTGACAGAGCCGGGAATTACCGGAGTGTCCTCGACAAACGGGTTTACTGGCGAGGTCTATGTCGACGAGCATCAGATGTTCTCCGGCACATCCACCGGCCTGCAGATTCGCCCTACCCCCGATGCCCCGGGCATCGTTGCGGCCGAAGTTCCGGCTCCGGAAGCGGAAATCGGTAACGAGGATGGAGTCGGCAAAGGCCTGCTGAGCCGACTCGGATTGGGTCGCGGTGGCCGTCGTAAAGCGAAAGAAGCCCCGGCCCGCGAGCTACACCGTCCGATGACGGGTCGGGCGGTTCAAGTTGGTGGCCTGGGCTTCCGATATGTGCGCGATGGAGTCGAGTCTCGAAAGCCGCGAGAGAAGACAACTATGTACCGACACCTTCGCGACTTGCAGATTGTGCGCTAACTGCGTCGGGCAATAGCCACGGTCTGCCCATGAGAAAGTGGCTTGCGCGAAAGCGGCCTGCGCGAAAGTTCGAGTACAGATAACATTTGGGTGTTAAAGCCACTGCCCGCCACTGCCTCGATAGGACAGCATCATGACTGACAACACCCCACGGCTACGCGCTGGCGACCAGGCCCGCCACACTGCGCTGGAACGCTTGGAATGGGCATTCCGCGATGGCCAGATTGACTTTGCGGAATTGCAGGAGCGCACCGAGAAAGCCCAAAAGGCGACGTACATCGATGAGTTGCCCGCATTGACACAGGACTTGTCGCTGCCCGCGAACCTGGCCGAGCCGACTCCACATGCACACCCAAACCCTAACCTGCGCCCGAACCTACACAGCGTCCCGGACGAGCACCATTCGGTGGCACCGAATGCAGCTAACAATCATCAACCAGCTCGGATTGATAGCTCCGCCGCGGCAACTGGTTCGAAGCTCTCCATCGGCATCTTCGGCGGCACCGACAAGAGAGGCCCTTGGACGTGCGCTCCCACGCACACCACGGTAGCGGCCTTCGGCGGGACTGGCTTGGATTTCCGCGAGGCCATCCTGACCGCGGAAACCACTGTCGTCAACATTGGCTGCGCCTTCGGTGGAGTCGACGTCATTGTCCCCGACCACTACCAAGTTGATGTCGACGTGCTGCCCATCTTCGGCGGCACGGATGTTACTGGAAAGCCGGGACGTCACCTTCCAGCTCCTGGCGCCGGACAGGCTCCGAAGATTATTGTGCGCGGCTTCGTCGCTTTCGGTGGCGTCGAGGTCAAGCGCGTACCGCACTAGAGCACGCTGCAATAGCACGTGGGCAGTAACCGACTGGCGCCTGGCGAGCCACTACTCGCCCACGCCTCACCGGCTACTCGTCCCATACCTCCGGCGGCATTGCTGGGAACGGCGTCGTCGGCGGCAGCGTTGCCACAGCTGAACGTCTGGACAGGCCACACACCTGCAACAGGTCCACCACCAAGGAGCGGGACTGCGCAAACACAACCTGTTCCGACAGCGTTGCGTCCTCGATCACGCGCGGGTGCATTTTCGCCGCTAGACGACGCAAGTACCGAACCACGTCTTCAAGCTTGACCTCTCCGGATCCCTCGGAAAGCTGAGCGATAGCGATGTCGCCGGACTCGAAAGGCAACTCGCCCCACTCTGGGATTCGGCGCACGGCGGCTTCGTCGTCAAGCACATGACTGACCAGACGCGTACCTTCAGACACGCCGAGAACAAGTGCGCACAGTTCGGACGAGAAGTCGATGTGGTCCTCACGTGCTGTGATAGCGCGACGCGCGAGCACACGGATGTTGCGCATGGCGTTGTCGACGGGATGAACCATACGTGACAGCGAGTGGATTCGATCCCGGGAGCGCCAGAGCAACGGCGAGATACGGACCTGCTCGCCCGCGTCGGCGACAGTGCGGTCCATCAGCGAGACTTGCGCCTGCATGGAGCGCACCACGCTCAGTGCGGTGCGGATGCCGAGGTCATAAAGTACATCTGCACCCATGTCGATGACCTTGGCCACCTTGCGGCGAGCACCCGCCCGCGGGCTTCGCGGCAATATCATGAGCACAATAATGCCCACCACACCACCGACGAGAGCATCGATCATTCGGTAATAAGAACCAGCGGTGCCCGGCGGAATAATGGTGGCGATGAGCACGGCTGAAGATGCCGCTTGGTTGACCACAAGCGGTCCTCGACCGACAAACACACCGATGACCATGGCGACAAACACACCGACGGTCAGCTGCCAGATACCCGAGCCGAGGATGGAGATAATCACATCACCAATGCCGACTCCCAACGAGGCACCGAGCACCAACTCCACAGAGTGCTTTAAGCGAGGACCTGCGGTCATCACGTTGAGGCTGATGAAAGCGGCCATCGGCGCGAAGAACGGGTTGGGGTGCCCCAGTACCTCAAGTGCGAACCAGTAGGCCAACCCAGCGGCTAACGTGGCTTGGACAATGAGCATCCAACGGGAGCGCACACGGTCAATCGCATGGAGGAAACGCGTGCGGGGCCTCACTTTCTGACGCAGCTTGTTTGCTGCGCGGGAGGCCGGATGTAGGTACGTATTGCGAAAATCTTGGAAATCCGGGCGCGGATTATCCTCGACGAATTGCGTTTCCTTAGCTTCGACGAGGTCGTCGACATGCGCGGGAGCAAGGTCCTCTAGATTCCTGGCAGCTGCGGCATCCTTATCTTCCCCACCAGCTATGCCAGCCATGCCGAAGTCACCATCCTCATGTAAAAAACTGTGCGCTTTTTATGTACCCGTTGTGCTGTTGTGCACTCTTATGTGCCCGCTGAATCTCTGTGCGCGATTAAAGACCCAGTTCTGGCAACGCGGATTCATCACTGTCACGCAGCAACGCCATCATGCGATCGAATTCATCATCCTCGCCGATAGCCTTAGCAGCCTTAGCCAACGCTGCGAAGGCGCGGAGCACACCACGATTCGGCTCGTGCTCCCACGGAATGGCTCCGAACCCCTTCCAGCCGTTTCCACGCAGCAGGTCCAGACCGCGGTGGTAACCAGTGCGAGCGAAGGCATAGGCCTGAATCTCCTGGCCCTCGGACAAGGCGCTTTCAGCCAAATCCGCCCAAGCCTGGGAATCGCGCGGGCATGCGCGAACCACGGCCTCCGGGCTTGCGCCACCGTTGCGGGCAGCAACGGCCTCGTCAAGAACGGGGAGCTTCACGGGAGCAGGAGCCATCATGTCATTGAGTTTCATGCGTCCTATTGTGCCAGGCATCACGTGGCGATGGCAGGGGCTCAGTAGGTGACTCCCTGTTGGCAACGGCGGGCACAGCGCGGTGGTACAACGTCGGCAAGCGCCAGATGACGACCAACTAGCGTTCCCCGACTACTCCGGGCAGCTCGGCTTCGTCGAATCCAACGACTCACCATTTTCCAGCTTGGTCGCAACAAAATCGGCCACTCGGGCGCACGCTTCCATCAGCATCCAACCCGACAGCTGGACAGAGAGGTCACGCTCCTTAATCGCCGAACCGCGAACCGCGCCACCGACTGATTGCGCAACCGAACCGCCCTGTGGGAACTGAGCATTGTCGTTCCAATCTGCGGGGAAAAGCGGCAGGCCATCAACCTCGAGGCGGTGGTACCAGCACTTCTCCCCCGAAGCCAGAACCAGTCGGCGAGCAATGCGAGCTGCCGCGCGATTCATGCGATTGTCTCCAGGCAAACGCACCGCCGCATCGGCGAGGTATCGCACGAGGATGCCGTTGAACAGACCACCATCGCCGCCACCGGCACCGGCGATAACATTGTCGGTGGTCGCCAAATCCTTTGCCACCGCGTGGATGAGGTTTTGCACGCGCGTGAAATACTTCGTCGCCTGTTCACGCTGGCCGTGCGCCCGAAGCGCAAGTCCCACTTCGAGGCAAGCGCCAATCATGACACCCTGGTTGTACGTAAACATGCCCTTCTGCACGACGGCACCTGCCATGGACAAGCGAATGCCGTCGTAGAGCAGCCCTGAGTCCGACAGGAGGTTGGCGTAAACCCAATCGATAAGTTCCTCTGCCTCCTTGATACGACCAGCCCGGGCCAGAGCGATGGCTGCAGGACCGTTCGAGGGGACGTTGAAAAAGAGGTCCTGCTCACGCCACGGCAGCACACCCGTGGACTCCTGCCGACCATCGCCCAAGCATGAAATCAGCCGTGCTGTCGTCTTCTTGGGCACCGATGCGCCGAGGACAGCGTCGGCACGCCCGAGCGCCAACGCCATCCACGCGCGATCGTCGTAGTACTTGTTCTTGGTCAGCAGCGTGAGGTTGCGAATGCGGATACCCCGAGTGGTCTGGCGGATAGCGCGGTACTTCTCCTTAGAAGGCACGCGCTTGGCTGCGTCTACCAGGCAGTCGAGATACTGCGCCTGCCACCAGTAATGCCAGTTGATGAAGACCTTATGTCGAAGCGGCGCGGGCCAGGAAGCCATTGCCAAATTCGTGCCCGGAAGACCCCACAGCTTCGCCGCATGACGGTTGCGAATCGCCTGTTCAGCCACGTCCGCACGATAGGCCCACGTTTCGGCCTCCGGACGCGACATTTTTAGAACCACTGGCTCTCCTTAAAACGGCTGTGAAACAGCTCTAAAACAGCCTTCGAAATAAAACACCTAAGCAGACAATTACCAGGCCGCGGTGATATCTGCATGAGTACGAATCCAAGAGTGCATGGCAATACCCGCCGCTACCCCCGCATTTATCGAACGCGTCGAGCCAAATTGGGCAATCGACACCGTCAAATCCGCCGCCTGCTGTGCTTCTTCAGTCACTCCCGGCCCCTCCTGGCCGAAGAGCAAAAGACAACGCTCGGGCAACTCAACGGTTTCGATGGGTACGGAGCCCGGCACATTGTCCACGGCCACGACAGCCAAATCATGCTCGCGCGCCCAGCTAATGACCTCCGACACCGTCTCGTGGTGCAGCAAGTGCTGGTAGCGGTCAGTCACCATCGCGCCGCGACGATTCCAACGCTTGCGCCCCACGATGTGCACGGCCTCCACCAGGAAGGCATTTGCGGTGCGTACCACGGTGCCAATGTTGGAGTCATTCTCAAAATTCTCGATGGCGATATGCAACGGATGACGACGCTTATCCAGCTCCGCGACGATAGCCTCCATCGTCCAGTAGCGGTAGGCATCGACGACATTACGTCGGTCGCCCTCATCCAGAAGCTGCTCATCGTATTCTGGGCCGGTCGGCCGGGGTTCGTTCGGGTGCTCCTGCTCCCACGGCCCCACCCCGACACGAGCCTCAAACCATTCCGTCGGCCCCTTCCCGGGCTCAGGCGCGGTCAAGAGCCAACAGCCCCTCGACCAGGAACAACTGCGCCACGGTGTAGGTGTCCATCACTGCCGCATTCAGAAGCTTGCCGACGACGCCCTCCTCCGCAAACATCTTTCGAGCCATCAGTAGCGTGTCGGAGACGAGGAACAGGTTGCCACCGTGGCCGAGGCCGTAGGCGGCATCGGCAATCGGCAGGCCGGTCTGCTCATCAGTACCGACAGCACCGGCACCCTCCAGCAGCGCCGGGTCATCGGCCAGTGCGGAGGTCACAGCCAGCAGCGGACCGTAGCCAACAGCAGCGGGCAGCGCCTCGGGCTTTACAGCACCGACCAGCGGTACCGAACCAGCCCACAGTGGGAAGCGAATGGCAGCACGCAGCGCGCTAATCCGAGCTCCGGCACGCCACAGCAGCACGTGGTAGGCAACCTGGTTAACTGCGAACGGCACAGAACCGCGGTTCAGGTTCGGCTTATTCGGCATGAGAATCAAGTCGCCCAGCCAACCGCCGGCGAGGCCGATGAGCAGGGTGGTCGTCGTAAAGCGAGACGTCTCGTGGCGACGGCGCCAAACGTTGGCCGCCAACAGTGGCATGAGGACAGTCTTGGAAACTCGACGTGGAGTCTCCCAGCCGAAGGCACTGGAGACAACGTTGACCGCACTGGCGGCGATGTAGCCGGCACGTTCTGGGGCACGGCGAGTGTCGGAGCTCGCGCTGGCGATACCGACGAGTGCGCCGAGGCCCTCGCCCGTGCGACGCACAAACATGTCAGCGACGGTTTCCTTGGTGCCGGGAAGTTTGGTCGTGGTGAGCTTGGACAGGAGTCCTGCGCGCTTGGTGGTCATGGGGATGTTCCTCTTTCGTGGGACTGCGTTGGGGCGGTGAGCTGGGTGAGGCTCGGCGAGCAGGGTGAGTCTCGGCGATAGCTCGAGCGCTCAGATTCTTAGGCAAGACCCAAGTCATCCAAACCGAGCAGGTAACGGTAGTCCAGGCCTTCAGCCTTGATGACCTCGTCGGCGCCCGTCGCGCGGTCAACCACCGTGGCGACACCGACAACCTCAGCACCGGCCTCACGTAGTGCAGCGACGGCAGTCAGCGGCGAGTTGCCCGTGGTGGTGGTGTCCTCCACAACCAGGACCTTCTTGCCTACAATGTCCGGTCCCTCGATGCGGCGCTGCATGCCGTGCTTCTTGGCTTCCTTACGCACCACAAAGGCATCAATTGGACGCCCTTCGGCGTGCATGACAGAGGTAGCCACCGGATCCGCGCCAAGCGTCAGACCACCGACGTGCGCGTAGTCCCAGTCTCCAGTGAGCTCTCGTAGCAGAGAACCAATCAGACGCGAGGCCTCATGATGTAGAGTGGCGCGGCGCAGGTCAACGTAGTAATCAGCCTCACGTCCAGACGACAGCGTGACCTTGCCATGAACAACCGCCAGCTCCTTGACCAGCTCGGCCAAACGCTGCAGCTTCTCCTGATTGACATTGCTCGTGTGGATGCTCATCTGAGGTTGTCTCCTAAATAAACGACTGTGTGCTCAAGGATATGTCTGGTTCTACTCGTCCGCGGAATCAGGGGTTACGCCCTTGTCCTCGGACATAGATTCGGTGGGGTCGTCGCTGCTGTCGAGGTCTGGGGCGGCGTCGGTAAAAATACTGGCGGGCTTCACATTTGATCGCACCACACGCCCCTGGCTCGAGCGCATCCGGCTATGTTCGGGGTCCTCCCCAAGCGCAGGAATCTGCTGGCCAGAATCTCCAATGTCCTCCGACTCGCCAACGTTTGCACCCATCTTTCGTGCCGTCGACCGCGAAGGCAGCGCCGTCGGATCCAGCGGTATATCCCGCGTAGGGCGCCACGACGAACCGTCAATCGCCTGCACCACCGTGGGTTGTGCATTGCTTTGCGACGGCCACTGCGAATCATCCGTGGTTGCATCCGCGGTAGCAGCGGACGAGGACGAAGGAGAATCTGCGTAAACAATTTCCTCAACGTCCAGCGGCTCTTCACCCTTGCTATTCTGCGCGCTGTGACTCTGGGCATGCCCGTTCTGTGAGCTGTGATCCTGCGATTCGTGGTTAGCAGAACCGTTGCGACGCTGATCTGGTACCGCGTGCAAGTGCCCACGCCCGGTTCCATCCGAAATCAAGGAACCAGAGTCAACGGACTGCTCGGTGAGCTGCAAACGAGTGGGATCCCACTGATTAGTGTCCGGAGCGACGGTTTCGCCTTCCGCCGGTGGCAACCTGCGCGCAATGTCGGAGAAGTCCGACAGCGATGCCAGTGCACCGTCCCAGTCCTCTGGCACTGAATTATCAATCAGCTGAGCCAAGGACCAGGAGTTTTCGGACCACATGCGGGTAATGGCCGGGTGTACGTCGGCAAGCATGCGGGTTGCACGGTCGTCGAAGATGCGATGAATGAGCTCTGGGTCGGTAGCTGCGACTACCAGGCCGGCTTCGGTAGCTACGTGAGGCAGCGTCGTGCCGCCGCTGCGGCGCAACTCGAAAACCTCATCGCTGGATACAGAGCGGCGGATGGCGATGGTGGTGATGCCGCCGACATCGGCGAGGTGCATTTCCCGGCCAAAGGCGAAACCGGAGACCACGGCCTTGGCATCGCCGTCCGGCGTACGCTGCCAGTACGACGGCAGCTCATGGTCCACACGGTTATAGACAGAATTACGTTCCTGCGCCCAGGCTTTCCGCAAGTGACGCACACGGCGACCGCTGATACGTCGACGGATAGGGGCCACTGATTGCTGCTGAGCGCGCTGCGGTTGCGCGGGCTGGGTGGACACAGTGGGCGGGGTGGCCTGGGTGGCCTGGGTGCGCGCCGCACGATCGGATGATTGCGGCACTTCGTCAGTCTCGGCATTTTCGCCGGGCACAGCCTCGAATTCTGCACCGTCAACAGTTCCAATGCGAGCGTCAGGAGCAGTGGTGCTGTTGGCATCTATGGCACTGGTGTTGTCCACTAAACCTGTCTCGGGCTCATCCGTGGTATCGGTATCTTCAGCAGTCACCGACTCGGCTGGCTCCATGCCAGGCCCTGCTCCAGATTCTGTGCCAGACTCCGCGCCGCTTCGGAGAGTCACGTCCGTTCCCGCATTCAGATCAGCTGCTGCTTCCGATGTTTCGGCAGCACCCGCGTCTTCTGTTGCTTCGGGCATTTCAGCAGTGGCCGCCGGCTCGATTCCCGAGACAGATTCAGGCTCCGTCGGTGTCTTTTCTACAGCTGAAGTCCCCAGTTCTGTCGTCGAAACCTCAGTTTCAGAATCAACTTCAGCGGCGCTATCAGTCTCAGCGGCAACCTCAGAGTCAGCGTCAGCTGCGACATTCGGTCTCGCCACAGAAGTTGTCTCGGGGCTGCCTTGCTCCGAAGAATCCGACTGTTCGGACACAACATCTTCTGCCGCCACACCGGTTACTTCGCCGGTGGAGTCCGAGGGCTCGTCGTAAAGCGATGGCGATGACGGAGACGCCACAGCAGTCTCACTTGTGCTGCGACGGCGGCGGTCGACAACGAACAGCGCGACTGCGGCGATGATGAGAATCGCTGCGAGGGTGAATACTAGGGGAATCATTAATCTCCTAGCTTAAGCCAGAAGCAGTTCTATTTGGTCAGCGACAAGATGCCGTCCCCCGTCTGGCGCAATGCCAATGCCCGAGGAGAGAGCGTACGGGACTCTCTAGGACGGTAAAGGGCGAGGGGCAAAAGCCACATGGACGGCACATCAAGGGCCCCGGGGCGGTCGCCCTGGCCCGGGCCCGCTTAGAAGCGGACGATAGGCAGGCTCGGATCGCCAGCCCACTGGGACCAGCCGCCGACATACAGAGCGGCGCCCGTGATGCCCGCTTCTTCCATAGCCTGAATGAACAGCGAGGAATGAAGACCGGAACCGGAGTAGACCGCTACATTGCGACCGTCTTCGATACCGACGGAGGCAAAGCGCTCACGGAGCTGCTCAACAGGCAGGAAGGAGCCGTCGGCATTTTGCAGACTGCGAGCCGCCAGGTTCACGGCACCCGGGATGTGACCTGCCTGCAGATCGACGCGCTCACTACGACCTTCAAAACGGCTGGGCTCACGCGCATCCACCAAAATTCCACGCTCAGACCAGGTGCGCACGTCATCGAGGCTGGCAACAGGCATATTGCCTTCACTCACTGCAATCGTTCCAGGCCGCGGCAGATTTCCGGGCCCGAAGGCAGTCTCGTTTCCATCTGCTTCCCAAGCAGCTAGCCCACCGGTGAGGACACGCACATTCTCCAAACCTGCCCAGCGCAGAATCCACCAAGCACGTGACGCGAACAGTCCATCGCCCGCGTCGTAGACGATCACGAGATGCTCCGAGCGGACTCCCCATCGACGGACGGCATCGCGCACACGCTCGATATCCGGCAACGGGTTGCGACCAGCTTCTCGGCTTGGAACACCTGCTAGGTCCAACTCGGGATCACAGAACACGGCCAGTGGGATGTGAGCCGTGGCGTAGGAGTCATATGGTTTTTTAGCACGCGACCAGCGTGCGTCAACGACGACGATACGACCGCCGCCGGCAATCTTGTCACGAAGCTCTTGTACCGAGATGGATGTTGTCATAATTCCGGATTCTAAATCGATTGACTTGGTAGCGCGATATGTACGTTATTAAAACTAGGAGCTTGGGAAGGTGCATGAAGACGCTGCTCACCTGGCCGTTTTCATCTCAGGCACAGGCCATGGAATCGGCTGTGCCACCGCAGAAAAACTGCTGCACTATGCCGCCAGCATCGGCACCCCCCTTTCCTCAACCGCTTTATTAACACAAAGCTGACTACGAAACGGAAGATCAGCCTCTAAGCCAGGCCTCGGTCTCCCAATCCGACTACCCACCGGGATCCGGCCCCATCTCGTCATTGCCATCCACTGTGTCCCCCGCCCGTTTCTCTCGCGCTTTACGACGCAACCAGCGCCCCGGGCTATCGAACGTATCGGGGTCCTCATTGGATTCCGCTTTCCGGTTTCCTTCCT
>OKGJ01000135.1_pt1 | contig 10734 bp, 7 predicted proteins | sample 1614931 | NCBI WGS metagenome assembly OKGJ01 (sample SAMN04436981, study PRJEB24849) | human gut metagenome | biome: human gut; feature: NICU; material: stool | host: Homo sapiens | place: USA: Saint Louis, MO | collected 2010-07-01 | reverse complement strand
ACCACAGCTAATATAGAAGAAAACAAATACGATTCTAACATACACAAAGTAGGAGACAATAAAAACTTCACAAGTTCCAACAAGTACTCTTCATTTTTTGAATTGAATGATGGAGATTTATTAATTATAAGAAATTCAGAAAAAGAAGAAAATTCTGACACAACATCTTTTTACAGACTTCCTGTCTATGGTGGAGAGGCTGTAAAAGAATTCGATATCAATTTGAAAAACGCTGAAATTTTTTTCGAATTGGAAGATTCTTTTATTGTAAAATACGAATTCGACAGACATCACGAAATGAATAAAATAACAGAGGAAGAAAAAAACGATGATGTCGAAGTTCTCACAGAACTACCTTATTTTGAAAATGCAGTTGGATTTACTGACAAGAAAAGAACTAGACTTGCAAGATATTTTCCAAGCATCGACAAAACGGATATACTAACAGACGAATTTTCGAATATTTCATCAGTCGATCTCAATGATGACAAATCAAAACTTATTTTCGTGAGAAATTCTTACGAAAACGTAATGAAAATCGAAGATGAATTAGTTGAATACGATTTGAAATCTGGAAAAGAGTCTGTGATTTTACAAGGTTTTATGATAATGTCTGCGAAATATTTCAATGACGATATTGTGATTCTCGCCACAGATGGAAAAGAACACGGACTAAACCAAGACTGTGAAATCTACAAAATTGTAGATAATAAAGCTATAAAACTAAACGAAGAACACTACTGCTTGTACAATTCCATTGGCTGTGATTTGAAATATTCTTCTGGTAGTCAAATCGAAAAAACTGACGACTTCATGTATTTTGTAATTTTGGAAGGATATGGCAGTGCGATTTTGAGAATGGATAAGAATTACAAATTCGAAAAGATTGTCTCCACAAATAATTCTATCAATATGATTTCTGTAAAAAACGATGAGGTTTACTACGTCTTGATAACTGAAAATCACGGACAAGAAGTTTACAAATTAAATGGAGACCAACTAACTCATTTGAATAATGACGAATATCATATAAGCAAAAAAGACAAGTTTACTTTTGAAAATGATGGTAATTCATTCACAGGCTGGGTGATTTATCCAAAAGACTACGACGAAAATAAAAAATATCCAGGCGTTTTGTCCGTACACGGCGGTCCAAAAACTGTTTTCGGTGAAGTATTGTTCCATGAAATGGAATTACTGTCTTCTAAAGGATATTTTGTTTTCTATACAAATCCACGCGGAAGTGACGGATATGGAAATGAATTTATGGATATAAGAGGAAAATACGGAGATGTAGATTATTCAGATTTGATGAAATTCACAGATATTGTTATGGACAAATACCCTATCGACAAACTTGGCTACACCGGAGGATCTTACGGAGGATTCATGGCAAATTGGATGATGACCCACACTGACAGGTTTGATTGTTTTGTAAGTCAACGTTCGATTTCAAATTGGATTTCTTTCAGTTTGATTTCAGATATTGGATATTATTTTGGAACGGATCAAAACCACACTGAAACAGTGTTAGATGATTATGATAAATTGTGGGACAAATCTCCGCTAAAATACGCAAAAAATGCACATACTCCAACTCTTTTTATTCATTCCACAAAAGATTACAGATGTCCGGTGTCTGAAGGAATGCAAATGTTTCAAGCTTTGAAACTTAACAACACACAAACAAGGTTTGTGATGTTTTACGGAGAAAACCACGAACTTTCACGTTCTGGAAAACCTAAAAACAGAATCAGAAGATTAAAAGAAATCTGCGATTGGTTTGATGAATATTTGAGGTAGATGATGAAAAAACAGAAAAAAGAAAAAAAGAATTTGTTCTTCAAAAAATTATTGCAATCAATAAAAGAAGACCAAATCCCATTATTAAGCGCACAGACAACCTATCATTTTATAATGAGCTTGGTGCCATTTCTAATAGTTTTATTGAATATTGTATTGATGGTTGCTGCTAGTAAACTTGATTTGATTTTCAAATGGATGGAAGTAATTCCCTCTGAAACGAGAAATATACTAATGACATTAATCAACACGATTATAAGTAACAGATCCTCATCTGTACTTTCCATCTCTTTGTTGGTGGCGTTGTGGTCTAGTTCTAAAGCTTTGAAATCTTTAATCAAAGCTATGAACAAAGCATTTGATGTGAGAAGCGAAAACGGATTTTTGAAAACACAACTTAAAAGCATTCTATTTACAGTAGTATTGCTTTTATTGTTGATTGTGACATTGGTATTTATCGCATTTGGTGGTTTGATTTTAAATCTAATTGAGCAATATATGAAAATACGAATACCTTACTTCGCACAATTATTCAGATATTTAATCCCTATCGTATCCATGATTTTTGGATTCACATTGCTATACAAATTCGCACCTGATTTCGATTCTACAAGAAGTATCAAATGGAAATCGGCAATGCTAGGAGGAACAATCGCAACCATCGGATGGCTTTTAATTACATTGTTGTATTCGTTCTACGTTTCCAACATTTCTAATATGTCCTTAACCTACGGTCCATTGGTAGGCGTGTTCGCACTTTTTGTGTGGATTAATTTATCTTCGCAAATAATCTTGATTTCGGCAGAAATAACCGCAAACTACGATCAAGTTAAAAGAGGAGTTATTTATTCGACTTAGAATTAACTGAAATAAAGTAGATTATAAGCTTTGATAAAAATGCATTGAAACAAACCAAAAACATCGTAGCTAAATGAGTCATCTGGAAAAAATTGTGCAAAATCCAATCGAAAAAATCCGACTAAAATTTGACCGCGTAAGTGTTAGCGTGGCTCTCAATTTTAGGATTTTGAGATTAGAATTTTTCCAATTTTTGTAAGCTAGACGAATGTGCTACGACTTTTTTCGTTTCCTGTCCCTGTAAAACATAGATATTCAGGGATTCTGTTGTTCTGTGAAATAAACCAAAAACATCGTAAACAAGCGAATCATTCGGAAAAAATTGTTTTAAATTCAAGCGAAATGAAACGTTAAAAAATTGCACTGTTTGAGCGTTAGCGAGTTTGCAATTTTAGTTTCATGAGCGATGAATTTATCAATTTTTGTAGACAGATGAGCGGTTTACGAGTTTTTGTGTTTCCCTTGTCCCTGTGAAACGTAGATGTCCAGAGGTCTTGTATTCAGTGAAATAAAAGTAGATTACCAGTTTTGCTAAGAATATCATACGGAGAAAATTTAGTTGATTTCAAATCGAAAAATCCGTCCAAAATTTGACCGCGTAAGCGATGTGTGATTCAAATTCTAGAATTTTGAGATTTAGAAATCACAAATTTTCGTAGTCTAGATATTCGTGCAAGCTGGCTTTCTACTTTAGACTGTACCTGTAAAATCTTAATTTCAAGCAATATGTAAATATATGAAATAAAAATAGACAAACCGATACGGTTAGAATATCATACGGAGAAAATAAGTATAAATTCAAGCGAAGTGAATCGTAAAAAAATTGTGCTGTCTGAGCCGAAGGCGAGTTCACAATTTTAGATTCACAAGCTTAGAATTTATTTATTTGCGTAGTCTAGATATTCGTTCGTATCGGTGTCTATTTTCATATATCTTGAAGCTACCTTTAGCAATATTTGTAGACAGATGAGCGGATTACGAGCTTTTGCGTTTTATTGTCTCTGTAAAACGTAGATGGCTTGCACTTCATTGTTTCAGGAAATGTACCAATAATAACTTTCTTTAATTCAATATAAAAGCCAAATACAACCTGATAAAATCTTCTACATTTCTAGGGTCAAGTCCTGTGATATCTCTAAGTTTATTCAGTCTGTACTGAACGGTATTTTTGTGTACGAACAAATCCTCAGCACATTTTGTTATGCTTTGATTATTTGTCGCATAAATTTTTATCAAATCTTTGTAAATATTGTAATCTTCGTCGGAAATATCTTTCAATACGACTTGCTTGAATTTTTTGATTCTATCTTTTTTGATACTTCCAAGCAAAATTCCCAAATCCAATGTGGAATAATCCACAACGCAGTCTTTTCTTTGCAAATTATCCAACCAATCCAACGCAACCATGCAATTGTCATAGTTTTTCTTAAATTGGCTAATCATTTTGAATGACCCGCTGATGCCAAAATACACCCTACTGTCTATTGCATCGTGAATTTGGTTTCTAATTTTTTCCAATTTTTTCTTGATGATAATCTTGTCTACGTTGTTTGCTAGGATTACAATTTCTCCGTAAAATACGCTATATACGAAATTATTGGACAGATTATTCTCCAAGATTTTGTAAATTTGATCGGAATCTTTCAACAAAAATCTGCTTTCGGAATTTTTCCCGACTATAACGTATTTTTCGTCTTCACTTTCCAGATATCTGTACAATCCGTAATCGTCCAACTCATTTATCAAGCTCTCAAACAAATACTTGTTCATGTCCTTTTTCTTGAGTTTGTTCTTCTCAACGAGTTGTTCTTTGACGAGTATTTCGGTCATTTTTTTGATGATGTTTCCGTATTTCATTACTTCGTCTTTGTTTCCAGTGATGCCGATAACGGCGATGATTTCTCCGTCGATTGTAACTGGGATATTAATTCCCTTCTTTGCTCCAACGTATTCTTTTTCATTATCAACAAAAATTGTTTCGTTTAGCTTTACGCATTCCTTGGCAGCTTCGTGATAAGTGTCAATTCTATTTGAATTTGTTGAATAAATAATATATCCTTCTTGGTCAAAAAAGTTCAAATCGTAGTCAATAACATCTTTTAATTTTTCGACTATCATTTTTGCAGTGTGATCAGAAATTCTCATTTGTTCTCCATAATAATAATTTTGTTTGTTCATTTAACATTATTATTACATAAAACATACATTTGTGCAATCGTTTGTTATAAAATTGAGATAGGAGGTTGTTATGAATATATTAGTATTGATAGACTCTTTTAAAGGCAGTTTGAGTTCTTTGGAAGCAGGAGAAATCATAAAAAAAGCTTGTGAAAAAAATCCTTCAAACAAAGCAATAGTAAAACCTGTTGCTGACGGTGGAGAAGGAACTATTGATTCATTAAAGGATATTAAAAACGCTAATATAGTTGAAGTCGATGTACATAATCCTTTGATGGAACATCACACAGCTAGATATTTGATAGTAGATGATAAACTTGCAATTATGGAAATGAGTGAATCCAGCGGACTTACGCTTATAAAAGATAACTTGGATCCAATGAATGCTACGACTTTCGGAGTTGGAGATATGATCAAGGACGCTTTGGATAAAAATATCCGAGAATTTATCATTGGTATTGGCGGCTCTGCAACTACAGATGGCGGCATGGGAATGCTAAGAAGTTTGGGAGCGCGATTTTTTGACAAAAATGGAATCGAAATCTCAAACGGTCCAATAGGAATTATAGATTTGGAAACTATTGATTTGGATAATTTCGACGAAAGACTTAAGGAATGCACATTTCAGATAGCTTGTGATGTCGATAATCCATTGTGCGGACAACGTGGATCGGCAAGAGTATTTGCACCACAAAAAGGCGCAACTCCAAAACAAGTCGAAGAATTGGATAAACTTTTGGGCAAATATCACGAAGTTACAAAAAAAGTTATTCCTGGTGCAAATGATACGATTGAGGGAGCTGGTGCTGCCGGTGGTTTGGGATATGCCTTCAAAAATTATTTGAATGCAGAATTAAAACCAGGAATTGAAATTATTCTAGAAATGCTTGGTGCAGATGAGTTAATCAAAAATTCTGATTTGGTTATCACAGGAGAAGGCAAGATGGATTTCCAAACATCTATGGGAAAAACTCCTGTAGGAATTGCAAAGCTCGCAAAGAAATACAACAAAAAAGTCATCGCTTTTTGCGGCGTTTGCGATAACGATGCAGTCTCTGTTAATGAAAGAGGAATCGATGCATTCTTCCCTATTCTAAATAAATGTATGCAAACAAATGAAGCTATGGATAAAAAAGTTTCAGAAGAAAATTTGTACAGAAGTGTTGACCAAGTAATGAAATTAATAAATTTATGGAGGTAGTATGGACAACGTAACATTTTCAACGATTGGAGCATTGATTGGCTTAGCGTTATCAATTTTTCTAATCATCAAAAACTTCCACGCAACTTACGCACTTATCATAGGAGCTTTGTTTGGTGGAATTATCGGTGGAGGCGGACTTGTGGGAACAGTGTCTGCCATGGTAAAAGGTTCTGAATCAATGATGAGTTCAGTTCTAAGAATTATGACAAGTGGTATTTTGGCAGGTTGTTTGGTTAAAACGGGTGCTGCTGAAAAAATCGCAGACACGATTATCAAAAAATTAGGCGAACAAAAAGCTTTGATTGCTATTGCGATTTCTACGATGATTATCTGTGCTGTCGGTGTATTCATTGACATTTCAGTTATCACTTGTGCACCTATCGCCCTTGCTGTTGGTAAGAAATCAAATCTTTCCAAATCAAGCATTTTATTGGCTATGATTGGTGGAGGAAAAGCTGGTAATGTAATCAGCCCTAACCCCAACACTATTGCAACTGCTGAAGGATTCAAACTAAATCTTACATCTTTGATGTATGTGAATATCATTCCTGCAATTTGCGCATTAATCGTAACGATTATTATTGCAATGGCTTTAGCAAAGAAAAAAACTGATGTCATAGATTCAAGTGATTTGGAATCTTCTGAAAGAACAAGCTTGCCAAGTTTCTTCGCATCAATTATAGGGCCAGTTACTGTAATTGTTTTATTGGCACTTAGACCACTTGCCAAAATCACAATCGACCCATTGATTGCACTTCCTTTGGGAGGATTTGTGTGCTTATTAGCTACAAAAGAAACTAAGAATACCAAAGAATATGTCAACTACGGTTTCTCAAAAATAATCGGAGTTTGTGCACTTTTAATCGGTACGGGAACAATAGCTGGAATTATCAAAAATTCAACACTACAAACTGATATGATTAATTTGATTACTGCATTTAATCTTCCTGCATTCATCCTTGCTCCAGTAGCGGGTATTTTAATGGGTGGTGCAACAGCAAGTACAACTGCTGGAAGTACAATAGCATCTCAAACATTCGCAAAATCATTGATCGATGCAAATGTAACTGCACTAAATGCTGGTGCTATGGTTCACGCAGGTGCTACAGTTATCGACTCACTTCCTCACGGATCATTCTTCCATGCAACTGGTGGATCTGTCAAAATGTCTATCGCTGACAGATTGAAGATTATTCCTTACGAAGCAGCTGTTGGATTGACTATTACAATCGCATCCGTTTTAGTATATTTAATTACAAAATAATTTTTCTCAAAATTAAAGGCTATGAGCACACAACTCATAGCCTTGTTTTTATTTGTTGATATTATCGTTGCCTTTTGGTTTCGCCAATACAGAAATTATTATAAACAATACAGAAAATCCCAGAATAATCATCATGTTTGGCAATATTTTTGAAATCTGTGGGCTTTCCATCAAAATATTGTTGTTTTGTATATAGTAAAAACCTGGGAAAATTCTGCCTAACGTCAACGCTGTTTTCCCTAGTAGTTCTTGTGGGACAAATGCACCACACAAAAACGAAGATCCCAATGATACAACATTCATAACTCCTTGAACAGTATTTGAATCCTTGATTAAGTTAGCTATCATAACAGCCATTGAAACGACCGAAATCGTGAACACAAATGAATTTAGCATCATCAAATTAACGTGGGTTTGCGTAAAATCGTATTTGTACATCACCAAGAAAAGTATCATGTAAATTACCCATAACACAAGCCCTGTCACAATGTGGCCCAACATCATTTCCAAATTCATTCTAGAGCTTGGACATGCCGATACATTGTTTCTCATAAGTATGGATTGTCTTTTGTTAACCTTGACTATGGTTGAAACAATCAGAATAATTTGTGCCAAAAGAAGGTAATTTAAGAAATTAAAATACGAATTTGAAGTATCTCTTCTTTTATCCCTTAAACCCTTTTTAATACTCACATCAAACTTCTTGTTCAAATCATCGTTCGCATTTTTAATCGCCTCATCTTCAGTAAATCCGCCTTTTTCATAAGAATTTACTTGACTAAGATAAATATTTATTTTCTCTTTGATATCCGTAGCGTAAATATTATCCGGGGCTATTTTGTATTGTACTTTTTTTGTATTATCAAAATCTTCTGGAATAACTATAGCCGCACTAATAATATTGTAAAAAAGTTTGTCCTCTACAATAGATTCGTCCATCTTCACGATTTTTGTGTTCTTATCCAAATAATCATACAAAGATTTTGAAAGCTTAGTATTTGCCTTGTCTTGGACATAAATGCTAACATCCACTGATTTGTAATCAGTTTGTTTCGTGCTTTTAGTAGCAAAACTCATAATCACTAAAAATATTATCGTGTATAAAAGTATGGAAGTTTTGTGTGCCCATGCTATTTTAAAATAATTCTTAAAGACTCTCATACTCTTTACCTCTCATCAAAAACAGTGATGCCACTATAAAAAACACAGTGATTGCCAAAAGATTCAACATATCGTAATTAAATCTTGTCAACGAGTCGTAATAATAAAGTGAATACACAGCATCTGTAACCACTGCTACAGGATTTATTTTGTTGATAATAGGGATGTTTTCTGCAATTAATACCTTTATTTCAGGAACCATCATTCCCGCCAAAAACGCCATCAACATTGTAAGTGCAATACCTATTCCGATTTTAGTATCAAGACTTTTCTTATTAGACACTCCTATTAAAATCCCGAGCGTCACTCCACAAAGTGAAGACAAACCTGCCATTGCGATTACAAGTCCCATTCTATCTCCAAATTCTACTTTTAACCCGTATTTTAAATACGCGATAAATATTACAGTTATTAAAAAATTTATTATCCAACTTACAAGAACTGATGCACAAAGCATAGTGCCTTTTTTAGTTGGAGAAACTGCATTTCTTTTAGCATTGGTAGACAAGTTCGCTTCGTATTGGAAACTAACGAACAGTCCCCACATATATCCGTAAATAGTAGTCATCCCCAAAAGAGTGTAGAAAAACACATTGACAGGATCCATGTTTTTTCTGGAAATATCTTGAATGTGATCATCCACTCCCAAGATTTTTCCAATATCAGCTGTTGGATTCTTATTCATTATCTTAGTTATCATCGACACTTTTTGCGTGTATGCATTCATAATCGTCTCCACAATCGTCTCCGAAATCCCAGATTTTTTAGTGTAGATTTTATCCATGGAATGAATGTAGGCTTTTACATCTTCGTTTTTATTCAAAATATCTTCGCTATTAGATTCTACAACCTTGAAATATTTTTCCTTTTCCATATCGTTCATGAAAATCTTAAAATTTTCATCTTGCATCAAAGTTTCATTAACAGCTACATCAATAGTTTTAAATTTGGAGTTTTCAGTAATATTTCCAAATGCAAGCTTAAAGAAAATCCCCAGCACAATTGGGAACAAAAGCGCCCAAAAAAGCATTGCTCGCTGCCTCAAAAGCACTTTGAATGTATTTTTAAATGAATGAACAAACATTTTAATCCCTCAAATCTTTACCAGTTAATTCCAAGAACACATCATTAAGGCTTGGCTTTTCAACATTTAAAGAACTATATTGAATATTTTCCTCGTCGAGAAGTTTAACCAACTTCATTAAGTATCCATCACCGTGTGCAAAGTCGAGTTTAACAGAGCCATTCTTGTTTTGAAATTCCAACAAATGTGGAAGTGCTTTTATTTTATTGATAATATCTTCGCTCAAATCCTTCGAAGTAAAACTGATTTTCTCATTCATTTCAATCATATCTTTGAGTTGTTCTGAAGTACCCTTTGCGATAACCTTGCCCTTGTCGATAATCACGATATCATCACACAAGAAATCAACTTCATCCATGTAATGCGACGTGTAAATTATCGTGGAACCTTCCTTGTTTAATTTTTTTATTCCCTCAAGAATATTATTTCTAGATTGTGGGTCTACAGCAACCGTCGGTTCGTCAAGGATGATTATCTCAGGCTTATGGGCAATTCCACATGCAATGTTAAGTCTTCTGAGTAAACCACCCGATAATTTTTTCGGCTTAAACTTCACAAAATCATTAAGACTTACCAAATCCAACGCTCTTTCAACTAGTTTTTTTCGTTCATTCTTATCTTGAATGTATAATCCGCAAAAATAGTCTACGTTTTCGTAAACTGATAATTCATCATACACCGCCACATCTTGGAACACTACGCCGATTCTTTTTTTGATATCATACGCATCAGAAGACATTTCTTTGCCAAATATCTTGACGCTGCCAGCATCCTTTTTCAAAAGTGACAATATGCAATTGATAGTTGTGGATTTTCCGCTACCGTTTGGACCAAGCAGCCCTAGTATCTCTCCTTTTTTTACATCCAAATCCAAATTATCCACCGCAGTGAGTTCCTTGTATTTTTTTACAAGACCTCTTACCTCTATAAGGTTTTCCATAAGATCCTCCATAAATTTTAATTCTATTTATATTATATAATTAATCAATTAGTAATGTGTAAACAAATTGTAAACAAAATGCAAAATAAACTTTAAAAACTTTGATTTTCGACATTTTCCACAAAAAACAGCACAAAGAATATACTTTATGCTGAATTGTTTTCGTTATGCAATTTTTCTTTTATCTTGAACAAAAGCTATAAGTCCGAATACAGCCCCAGTAATAATCGCAGGTAACAGCC
>OKGJ01000134.1_pt1 | contig 10914 bp, 11 predicted proteins | sample 1614931 | NCBI WGS metagenome assembly OKGJ01 (sample SAMN04436981, study PRJEB24849) | human gut metagenome | biome: human gut; feature: NICU; material: stool | host: Homo sapiens | place: USA: Saint Louis, MO | collected 2010-07-01 | reverse complement strand
ACGAAGAACCTGCTCCAAGGCAAAGAGACTCATCTTGGTTGTTGGGTGAGTTCCTCTATTTCTAGGAAGCTCGATAATGTTTTTGTTGTTTAAGAGAACAGAGTCTAATATTGTGCTTAGAATAGCTTTATTCATCGGCTGAGATACGCCGTATTTATAGGTGGATTCTATATTAGAAACAACGAGACATTTCCCGTTTTCAATAAAATATTTAAGAGAATTGGCGATGTCTCTTTCGTTTATTCCGAGGGATTTTAAGCTTCCGATAATTAAAATATCGTCATTGGTCATCTCGATTTTTATCTTTTCTAATTCTTGAAAGCTTCTCATGTGTTCGACACTTACACATATGTCTGAATCTTTTTTGTGAATAATTTCCATGATGTCTTCAAAAATAGAAATATCTTCTGTTGTTTTGGTGTAAATATACAATACCACCTCTACTACCTCCTAAAAAACTTGACCAACTTACTGAATCTAAAACCCAATGCTTGTTCAAGTTCCAATCTGTTCACTGTAATTTGGGACATATCCTTCTTATCTGAATATTTTGCTTCAAATTCAACAGGAAGAGAATTTGCCCAGCTTTCGAGTATTTTCCTAGAGCCTTTGTCAGTTCCTGATGTTATCATTATAACCTTTGTTTTAATTATAAAGCATTTGGGTTCATTTTCCCATAGTTTCCTAATTTCTTCTATGGCATCTTTGGAAATGTATTTTGCATGATATGAAAAATCATCATTCCAACTGAGTTCTCTTACATAATCTGGAAGTTCGTAGCCAAATTCTTTGAATATATCTATTAAAGTTTTGGATGAGATTTGCATCATGTCAGGATAGTAATCATCAGCGATATCATTTGATTTAATCATGTAGTCGATAAGATTGTCCACTTCTGTAATCATCCTTCTAAGATATTCTCTGTATAAGGAGTTTGTTGCTTTGACTTTCATATTCTTACTAATTCCATCGTAGGACAGTGGGTCTATGTCAGTTCTAAGTCCAGCATTATATCTCAAAAACGGCATTCTCTTTCGTTCCGGTTCTTCTGGGTCACTCACGCTATTACTTGCAAATATAATCAATGGTTGTTCTTCTCTTTGGCTGATTTCACATTGGTGACTATTTTTGATTTTTTCTTTAAGCCTTGCGTAATAAGGCCCGTCTATTTCATCAATAAAAATCGGAATTCCCTTGTTACTCTCAAGCATGGAATCGATGTTTTTTGTGGGTACTGTTTTAACAGAGAATGCTTTTAGCTGTTTATTGGTCATTAATTTTAGAATAAATTCTGTCATAAAACTTTTCCCTGTGTTGGAGCCTTTGGATGCCAATAATGTATATAATGGTAGGCTTGATGTCGGGATGTTTTTTATGTCAGCTATACATCTAATTTTCGCGTGAAATGGTGAAGAAAACAAAATATTTAAAAGCTTGTAGTGGGAATCTCTAACTTTGTCCACATCTCCAACGAAATCTTTCTTGTAATTATCAAAAGCTTCAAATAATAAGTCGATATCATTTTTAACATCTTCTTTTTCGGGATTTAGGTCTAATGATTCTTCATCCAAAAAAGCTTCTTTAGTGTCGAAGTTGAACGTTAATTTCGGATAATCTTTTTGTATTTCTTTGACATCTATCTTTTTTCTTTGGAGTCTTTTTGCGTTGACTCTGATTTTTTTGATAATATTTGGCAGTATTTCAATGTATCCATTTTTCGAGTTGGTATTTAAATTTCGTACAAGTTCTTTGTTCTTCTCCATAATCTTGTCTGCATCAATTGTGTATTTGATTTTTTCGTAAACTTCACCACTATTTTGTGGTTGTTCTAAGACGATGGTTTTTTGTGTTTTCAGTGCTTGTTTGATTATAGGAATATCTTTTTCTGGATTATCGGTCTTTTTCGATGCTACCACATCTTCTGGTATATCATCTGATAGCCTCCAAGCTGTTTCAAAATCTTGTGCATAAGCTTCGTATGCTTCAAAAGTGTCATCCACCTCATAAGCTTCCAGCTGATCGCCCGACCAAGCTCTTCTTGTCATATTAGCAGAGCCTTTGATTACTCTTGTTTGTCCATCATTTGATTTAAGAAGATAGATTTTTCTGTGATCTATAACATACTTAGGCGATTTTATTAACAAAGACTCTTCTTTCATCATTTGTACCAAATCTTTTTCTGATCTCACAGCATCAGCTGCCATTTCTGACAATCGCATGTTTTCTGCAAGTAAATGAGCTTCTGCTGTAATCTCATGAAGTTCGCTGTCTCTTCTGGTCATAAACCTTCCGCCTAGGATAATTTCTCCATAGTCAAACATCTTCATAATTTTATTTACAAATTTGATGTCATAGGAAAAAGTAATAGCCCTAATTTCGTTGAATCCGAAAAACAGCTCCTCCACATCTTTATAGCTAATTTCTTTGAGCTCAACATTATATATCTTGTGTTTCGTACCTTCTTCAGCTTTTTTACCGCTACCATCAACAATTTTCAGTTTCTCGATATTTGTACCAGTATCAAATATGTTTAATTGATTCATAAATACCCCCAATTTATTATTCTAATAATCCACAATTATTGTTAGACTAATTATACCCATATTCTATTATTAATCAATCATTTTTAGACTTTTTAGTTAAAAAAATCTTCCGTACTTATTTTTGGAAAATCAATTAAAGTTCGGAAGATCTTTGTATTTATTAAATTTCTGTTTTATTTTTTTGTATGTGATTAATCACGTTTGCTATATTGTCAATAGGTCACAGTTTTTGGGTATCATTTTGGGTATCATTTTTTGGTATCATTTTGGGTATCATTTTGTGCATGTGCATCTTTTTGTGCATTGTCTTGTGCATCGCCCTGTGCAACACGTTGCAACTTTTTCAAGTCTCTGCTTATTGTACTTCTTGAAACCGAGAATATTTTTGATAGTTCCAATGTTGATATCTCTGGGTTTCCTTCGAGTATTTTTATCATTTCTTGACGTCTTTCTTTTGGTGTCATTTTGTGTGCATCGCCTTGTGCATTTGTATCACCTTGTGCATCTTTTTGTGCAGAATAATTTAAGTTTTTTAATATTATAGTGAATTTAGTTTCTGTAGATATAAATTCAGGCATCAATTCATTCGTGAAGTTTTCTTCTGCTTCATAAGCTTCAATTATTTTTCTAAGACCCGAACCACGTCTTTCCATCAAATCCATTCTTGCAAAAAGATCAGCTAATATAGGATTCCTTCTGACAGAGGAAACATTTAAAGGGTTTAAATCCTGAATAAATGTTAAATCTGCCATTCCTCCTGGCGAAAATATTTCTAACCTATCATCGTATATGTCAATGTGAACTTCACTTCCAACGACTGAATAATCCCTGTGAATTAGTGCATTAACAATCGCTTCTTGGACAGCCCTTTCAGGATATTCAGGGTATTCTATTCTATATATCGGACCTTTTCCCCACATTTTCTTCGAGTTTCTTTTGACAAAATCCAATGATGCCTTTAAAAGATATATAATATTGCCTTCAAATTCTTGATCGTCTAATGCATCAATTCTTCCATTTGCTTTTGTTAATCCATTCCATCTTGTGCAGAAAACTCTTGATTGATATAGTTGATGCCCGTCAGCAAAAAGTGCCCCTGCAATTGTGAGATGTCCATTTTCATTAATAAGTCCAAATGATTTTAAATCTTTAGTCTCGAAAGTTTTGGATGTCCTATTCTTGTATTCTATTTCCAATTCTTTAAAAGTAACATCATCTATTGTTTTATTAAATTCCAATGAGTCAAAACTTACGTGCTCCGCTTTTAATGATAAATTCAATAAATCTATTCTTGTAGTAACTACACTTTGATTCCCCACCCTTTTAAATGCTGTCCTAGAACCACTATCAATTACAAAATATGGAGTATTTTTTCCTTGGTAGATATCTAAAATCAAAATAATTCTATCATTAATTTGCTTGAATTCCATGTCAAACTCAGGGATAGGATCTACTTTTGTTTTAATAGTTTCACTTATAAACTCAGAATCTTTTTGAAAATCTTCAAGTCCAACAATTGTGTTGTCTTCCTTGACACCAAATAATAGTTTGCCACCTTTTGAATTTGCAAATGCAGATACAGATTTTAACCATGATTTCGGTTTATTTTTTTCTAACTTTTCTTTTTTATCGTACAGATTTGTTTCTCCAAGAAAATATTCTAATTTTAGCTTGTCATTCATAATCTACCCCCAGTATTTCTGATCCACTGTCCTATATCTGATGGCTTCCATCAGATGTTTTGCTTCGATGTTTTCTTTTCCATCCAAATCAGCGATTGTGCGTGATATTTTGAGGATTTTATCGAATGATCTGGCGGAGAATTTGTATTTGTCGAATGCCAACTGTATGATGGAATTTAACTCATCGTTTAATTTGCAGTATTTTCTAATTTGTCGGGTGTTCATTTGTGAGTTGGTTGTGATGTTTTCTTTTTCGAAGCGTTGTTTTTGGATTTCTCGTGCAGCTTCGACTCGTTTTTTGATTTGTTCTGATGTTTCGCACTTTTCATCTGTTGTGAGTTCGTCTAATTTTACTGGCGAAACTTCGACATGGATGTCAATTCGATCAAGTATAGGTCGGCTGACTTTGTTGAGATAGTTTGCGATTTGATTTTGTGAACAAGTACATTCGTGGTTAGGATCGCCGAAGTATCCGCACGGACACGGATTCATTCCTGCTATAAATAGGAAATTTGCAGGATATGACAAGGACGCGTTGACTCTTGTTATGGTTATGTTTTTCGTTTCAAGTGGTTGGCGCAACACTTCTATTGTCGATTTGGAAAATTCTGGAAGTTCGTCCAAGAACAATGCTCCATTGTGAGCGAGGCTGATTTCCCCTGGTTTTGGAACTCTGCCACCGCCTATCAAACTCACTTGGCTTGCGGTGTGATGAGGCGAGCGAAATGGTCTTGTGGTTACGATGTTTTTTTCTCCGAGTAATCCTGCTACTGAGTAAATTTTCGTGGTTTCCATTATTTCATCAAAGCTCATGTCAGGCAAAATCGTGCTGAGTCTCATTGCTGACATTGTTTTTCCGCTTCCAGGAGGTCCAATCATCAACAAATTGTGAAATCCCGCTGCTGATATTTCCATTGCGCGTTTAAGAAATTTCTGTCCTTTTATGTCAGAAAAATCAACGTCGTATTGTATTTCTTGCTGCATGATGTCAATGTCATCTAAGATTTTCAATTCTTGTTCGCCATTCAAAATCCTGATGATTTCATCCAAGCTTTCCACACAAACCTTCTCGATTCCTTTGACCATACTGCATTCTTGTGCGTTTTGTTTGGGTATGTAAACTCGTTCGTATCCCAAATCTTTCAGTGACAACACCATGCACAACGATCCATTCACTGGATTCAATCTTCCGTCCAATGATAGTTCGCCGATGAACGTCCATTTATCTGAAAAATCTTCCACAACTCCCATTGATTGCAAAATAGCCATGGCGATTGCAAGGTCTAGCTGAGATCCTTCTTTCCTCAAATTTGCAGGTGCTAAATTAATCGTGATACGTTTCACAGGAAATCTGATTCCAGTGTTTTCAATCGCAGAGCGCACTCTTTCCTTGGATTCTTTTATAGAAGTGTCGGGAAGACCTACAATGTTAAACGAACGCAGACCATTCGCAAGGTCACATTCGCATTCCACGACATACCCGTTCAACCCTTCCAAACAACACGTGTTTACTTTCGAATACATAATTTCTCCTTGTTACCTAATTATTAATGTGATTTCTATCGAAAAATGGACAATTAAGTCTATTGATTTGATATTGCAACAGACATTAATCATCAAACAATTTTATACAAACTTATTATATATATTATATCACTGTATTTGGACAAATAAAAAACGGTGCAGACAAAATCTACACCGATACAATATCTTTATTGTTGAGATTTCTTCACGATTTCTTGTACAACTTCGTCCTTTTCAAAAGCTTCCGAAACTCTCTTGATATTTGGATATTCTTTCCAAGATTTTGGAGTCATTTCACTCCAACGAGTAAGAATATAAACGTAAGCATCTAATACTGTTTTCTTATTTTTGTAAACGTGATCGCCATCACCAATCAAACGGTCCAAATGAGTCATCATTTTATCGATAGTTTCAAATGATTTTTGTTTGATTTTATCAATCTCTGCTTCGTCAGTTGATGTTGTCAAGCCAGAAGCAGCAAACATACCTTCAAATGCTGGGTGGAAATCTCCTGTCATGAATGCCATTATTTCATCGAATTGGAACTTATCTTCAGGGCTTTCATCTGCTCCCAAATCTTTTTCAGGGTATTTGTTCAAAATGTAGCGAAGAATCGCTGCCAATTCGCTTCTCGCCCTTCCCTCTCCAATATCTAGTGCTGGAACTGCTCCCAACGGATTTATTTTTCTGTATTCATCTGTTCCAAGTTGTACCTTTTCTACTTCATAATCTGCTTTCGCCCATTCCAAAGCAATCCAGCAAGCAACAGCGCATGTGCCTGGTGCGTAATATAATTTCATAACATTCCTCCTTTTGTTTTACTGTAAATTGTATACCCTTTATTCTTTTTTAATAATCAAATTGATATGGCAAATTTGAAAATTTGTGTGACAAATTTCTCGGATAAATTTTTGAAAATTCAAATTAATGTGCTATAATAATCACAGAGTGTTTAACACGAAGGGGTACACCACCGCGGGTGTAGGTTTCCTTCGTGTTATTTTTTTTAGGGGGTGAAATATGATTACTGTAAATTCTGTCAAATATCCATTCGAAGAAAATTCTTCTTTGAGAAAAGTTCTTGAAGATTTGAACTTCAATGTGGAGTTGACAGTTTGCGAAGTGAACAAAAACCTCGTCAAAAAAATCGACTACGATAATTTTATCGTCACTGATAACGACGAAATAGAGGTGTTTTCATTTGTTGGAGGAGGTTAAAATGCAGGAGATTTTTAAAAGACAAATCCCCGAACACACAGACATTTTCAGAAAATCCAAAATTCTGATCCTTGGCTGTGGTGGTTTGGGCACCAATTCATGCTTTTTGCTTGCAAAATCAGGCATTGGCACCATCAAAATCGTGGACTACGACACAGTTGAATATTCCAACTTAAACAGGCAAATCTACAGACCAACTGATGTCGGCAAGTACAAGGTCGATGCGTTCAAGGAAATTTGCGGTGAGTTTTTGCCATTTGCAAATATATCTGTTGAAAACATCAAAGTTACTGAAAGTAACATCGACAAATTGACCGACGGCTACGATATCGTAATCGAGGCGTTCGATGACGAATACGCAAAGTCATTGGTGCTGGAGCATTTTATCGGAACTGACAAAAAACTAATATCGGTGTCTGGAATTGGCGGCGTGAAAAAATTAGATATGAAAATTAAAAAAATGAACAACATTGTAGTTTGTGGTGATTTTGAAACGAAGACCGACATCGGTTTGTACTATCCTAACGTGATGATAGCGGCAAGTACACAAGCTATAATCGCACTTAATTGGTTATTGGAGGAAAATAATGGAAGATAAATTGATTTTGGGTGGCAAATCTTTTGACTCAAGATTTATACTTGGATCTGGAAAGTACGATCCCAACCTTATCAAAGCTTGCGTGGAATCTGCAGGCTGCGAGATGATTACTGTGGCACTTAGACGTGCAAATACAGACGATACGAAAAATATTTTGAATTTTATCCCAGAAAATGTGACGATAATTCCGAACACTTCTGGAGCGAGAAACGCCGACGAAGCGATTAGAATTGCAAGACTTGCGCGTGAAATGGGCTGCGGCAATTTCGTGAAAATAGAAATCATGCGTGACAGCAAGTACTTACTTCCAGACAACGTTGAAACGTTGAAAGCTACAAAAGTTTTGGCGGACGAAGGATTCGTCGTTATGCCTTATATGTATCCAGATTTGAACTTCGCTAGAGATTTGAAAGAGAGTGGTGCAAGTTGCATCATGCCATTAGGCTCTCCTATTGGATCCAACAAGGGACTTGCAACCAAAGATTTCATCCAAATCATCATCAACGAAATTGATTTGCCAGTGATTGTGGATGCAGGAATCGGCAAACCATCACAAGCATGCGAAGCCATGGAAATGGGCGCAAGTGCAATCATGGCGAACACTGCCATCGCTACAAGCGGCGACATCAACAAAATGGCAGAAGCTTTCGCACTAGCAATCAAAGCTGGAAGACTAGCTCACATCGCAAAACCAGGCAGAGTTTTGGAAACAGGCGCTGACCCATCATCTCCACTCAGAGATTTCTTCAAGTAGGCGACAAATGGAAGATTTCAAATATTTTAGCAATATGCAAGACATTCATTCGGACATTTGCGATAAAATTTCCGAAAAATTATCTGAGGTAAAATCTGTAAATGTAACGGCTAATGATGTCAGAAGAACTTTGGGAAAAATAAAAAACAACGAAGCATTGGATCATTTTGATTATTATAATATGTTGAGTGATGCTGCAATTGATTTTATAGAAGAATTGGGAGAAATCTCACAAAAGCTCAGACTACAATATTTTGGAAACAACGTGTACTTGTTCAGCCCACTTTACATCGCAAATTATTGCGAAAACAGTTGCAAATACTGCGGATTTAGAGCGAAATCAGATATCGTCCGTGCGAAACTTACCATGGATGAAATAGAATCTGAAATGAAACAAATGAGACGCGAAAAAATCGAAGACGTTTTGATTCTAACAGGAGAATCGCAAAAATACTCCTCGGTGGATTATATATGTGATGCCGTAAAATTGGCGAAGAAATATTTCCGTGTAGTTGGCGTTGAAGTGTATCCTACAAATGTCGAAGATTACAAGAAACTTCACGAAGCAGGGTGTGATTTCGTCACAGCTTTCCAAGAAACATACAACCCCACAAACTACAAATTCTATCACCCAACAGGTCACAAATCTTGTTTTCCTTATCGATTGGACACGCAAGAACGTGCAGTCATGGGAGGAATTCGAGGCGTAGGATTCGGTGCATTGTTTGGACTTTCCGATGGAATTGAAGACTGTTTTTGTTTGGGAATGCACGCAAATTTACTGCAAAAAAAATATCCACACGCAGAAATCAGCATATCATTTCCACGAATCAGACCAACAAAAAACGAAGAAGATTTGAACATAAAAGAAGTTCCTGAGACAAAATTGATGCAATTTATAATCGCAACCAGAATCTTCTTGCCATTCGCGCAAATCACAATCTCAACCAGAGAATCCAACGAGTTTCGTAACTTGTCACTCCTAATGGGAGCTAGCAAAATCTCCGCAAGCGTCGACACAGGAATTGGAAGACGTAATGATGAAAAAGATAAAGGCGACGAACAATTCTTGATCAACGACACACGAACAGTCGACCAAGTAGAACGCGACCTGGCGAAGTACAACTTGTATCCTGTGTATAGCGACTACATTGATGTGTAAAATTAATTGACAATTTACAACTTATTCAATACACTTTTATTATAAATATTTTAAGGAGGGGGTTATTTGGACAGAAAAACTCACAAACTCGTTCAATGTGCAGTGCTTGCTGCTTTGTGTTTCATCACGTTCACTTATTTACAAATCAAGGTGCCAGTTCCGGGTGGAGATTTCACATCGATCCATTTTGGTAACGTGTTCTTGGTTTTGGCGGCTCTTTTACTCGGCGGACTTTACGGTGGACTTGCTGGTGCTATCGGAATGACTATCGCAGACATCATGGATCCTGTGTATATAATGGTTGCTCCGAAGACTTTCGTGTTGAAGTTGTGTATTGGTTTGATTGTGGGAGCAATTGCTCACAAATCCAAGAAAATCAACGAATCTAACGATAACAAATACATTTTAAAGTGGGCTGTTATTGCTTCATGTGCGGGAATGTTGTTCAACGTGTTCGCTGATCCATTTGTAGGTTATTTTTATAAATTATATGTCTTGGGTCAACCACAACAAATAGCATCTGCGTTAGCGAAAATCAGCGCCGGTGTAACTTTCTTCAACGCTGTTGTGACTGTTATCGTTGCAAATATTTTGTACATGGCAGTGCGTCCAGTATTGAAACGCTCACATTTATTGGATTAAAAAATGCGTCAGATTACTCTGACGCATTTTTTTCTTGACACTTCAAACAAAAAATATTACAATCAAGTTAGAAAGTAGGAAATTCTAACTTGAGAGGTGATAATATGTTAGTTGAACTTAAAGCAAAGTCGCAAGTGACAATTCCAAAAGATATTGTGAATTCTCTTGATTTGAACCAAGGAGATCAATTCGAAGTTATGGAAGAAGATGGCAAGATTATTTTCGTCCCTGTAGCTGTATATCCAGAACGTGTGATTGAAAATTTAAAAAAATCCGTTAAAGAACTAAAAGTTTCGATTGAAAATGGCGACCAACCTGTTTTTGACAATATTGATTCTCTTTTTGAAGAGTTGGACAAGTAATGAGCTATAAAATAACTTACACGAAATCATTTAAAAAACACTACAAAAAATTATCTGATATCGAAAAAAAGCAAACCAAGAAAAAACTTTCATTCTTTATAGATAATCCAACTCACCCATCTTTAAGAACAAAGAAAATTCAAGGTAGTAATGGCTTGTGGGAATCTTCTGTAAATATGGATATACGAATTATTTGGTATTACGAAAATAATGAGATGATTATTTTGTTGGATATTGGTCATCACGATATTTTATTTGATTTTTGATTAAATTAAAAAATGCGTCAGATTTTACTCTGACGCTATTTTTATAATTACCCTATCGCTATAAACACTATTGCAAGTATCAACGCTAATAATCCTACAAGGATGCATTTTCTACAAGTAGATATTCTTTTTAATATCATTTCTAGTTCTTTTTTTGTAAATT
>OKGJ01000131.1_pt1 | contig 10976 bp, 10 predicted proteins | sample 1614931 | NCBI WGS metagenome assembly OKGJ01 (sample SAMN04436981, study PRJEB24849) | human gut metagenome | biome: human gut; feature: NICU; material: stool | host: Homo sapiens | place: USA: Saint Louis, MO | collected 2010-07-01 | reverse complement strand
AATGTTCCGGTTTACGGTGGCACCCCACCGCCGGCTGGCTGGACCGCCCCAGGTTGGCCGCCGAAGGATACCGGCAGCACGCACGGTTCGGCTCCCACACCGGCTCCCGCGCCGGCACCGGCACCGACTCCTCACCCGGAGGGACAGAGTCAGCCGGGTTCGCAGGAAGGTCAGGGCAACGGGCGTGGCCAGCACCCGGGCACTGCTAACTACCCGGCAGGTGCCCCGGACTTCGGTTCGAAGGCAACCGGTACTGGTAGCAGCGGTGGCAACGGCCCTGCGAATATCCCTGCCCCTCCGAAGATGCCGTGGGACAGGCAGGGCGGACGTCACCGCCAGGACAACTCTGGCAGCGATGCCACCCCGACTACGGTGATGCCGTCGGCAGGACAACAGCAGGAGCTGCGCGGATTCCGCCTGCCGGATAACGAGCAGCCGGAACACACAGAACGTTCGGAAAACGCGAAGAACGCCGACAACTCCGATGACAAGGGGGCACAGATGCACGATTCGGATAAGGACGGCGTCGTCAAGCGAAACGAAGACAACAGCGCCTGGCAGGACAAGCCGGACACCAACGAGGAGCGATAAGTACACATCATGGAGCGCGAATTCGATCAGGGGCGAGCCGAGGCTGCGGTTCGCGAACTGTTGATTGCCGTCGGTGAGGATCCCGACAGGGAAGGCCTGAAGGAGACACCGGCGCGAGTGGCGCGAGCCTACCGTGAGGTTTTCGCGGGCCTGTTTGAAGATCCGTCTGAGGTGCTGGCGAAGACCTTCAACGAGGATCACCAGGAACTCGTTTTGGTGAAGGACATCCCGATTTACTCGACCTGTGAGCACCATTTGGTGCCGTTCTTCGGCGTTGCCCACATTGGTTACATCCCGGGCAAGGACGGTCGTGTGACGGGCTTGTCCAAGCTCGCTCGTCTGGTCGATGGCTATGCGAAGCGCCCGCAGGTGCAGGAACGTCTGACCAGTCAGGTTGCGGATGCCTTGGTGGAGCGGCTGGATCCGGCCTCGGCGATCGTCGTCATTGAAGCGGAGCATCTCTGCATGGCCATGCGCGGTATCCGCAAACCGGGTGCGCGCACGGTGACCTCAGCCGTCCGCGGTGGCTTCAAGACGGATGCCCGTTCGCGCGCAGAGGCAATGGCGCTCATCCGCAAGAGCTAACGCAACAGTTAAATGGTCGATTGGAAAGGCTGGACAACAAGGTGACTGAATCCCCCTTGCAAGCGCAGGCAGGACAGCCGGCGGAGATGGGTATCGAGAATCAGCTCTGCAAAGTGATGGGCATTGTCAACGTCACCGAGGACAGCTTTTCCGATGGCGGCCTGTACAAGACCTTCGACGCGGCGATTGCCCATGCGCACGAGCTGCTCGCTGAAGGCGCACATATTCTCGACATCGGTGGCGAGTCCACTCGCCCCGGCGCACACCGCGTTTCCGAGGATGAGGAAATTGCCCGAGTCGTGCCGGTGGTCCGTGAGCTCGCGGCAGACGGGCACCTGATCAGCGTCGATACTATGCGCGCAAGTGTCGCAGAGGCAGCAATCGCCGAGGGCGCGGTGTTCATCAACGATGTCTCCGGCGGTCTCGCAGACCCCAACATGTACGCAGTCTGCGCCGATGCCGATGTGCCCATCTGCCTGATGCACTGGAAGACCGATCGCTTCGGCTCCGCTTCTGGACGCGCCGAAACTCACCCGGACGGCATTGTCGCCGATGTCCGTGAGCACCTGCTTCAGCTTGTCGACGGTGCCATGGGCGCCGGCATCGTCGAGGAAAATATTGTCCTGGATCCAGGCCTGGGCTTTGCCAAAAACGCCGATGACAATTGGGCGCTCCTCCACGGCCTGCCGGAGCTTATTGACCTCGGTTTCCCCGTATTGGTCGGTGCCTCCCGCAAGCGTTTCGCCGCCGCCGTCGGCAGTGAGGCTCGCGCGCCAAAGCAGGCTGATGCTGCGACTACCGCAATTTCCGCGCTGTCCGCAGCGGCGGGCGCATGGGCGGTTCGAGTTCACAATGTGGCCGACAACCTCGACGCAGTGCGGGTGGCGCAGGCATGGAACCTTGGCCGCTCACTGACCGGTTACACCGCGGCCGGCGACTATCCGGAAGGTGGCTCTAACCGCGCTGCACAGCACGATGAGTCTCCTGCTGAATCGCCAGCCGAGGCGGCTCTGGAAGGAGACGAGTAGAAACAGTGGCTGATCGCATTGAACTCAAAGGTCTGAAAGCCCGCGGCTACCACGGCTGTCTCGACTTCGAGCGCCGCGATGGCCAGGACTTCATCTGTGATGTCACCCTGTGGTTGGATTTCTCCGGTGCCGCTGCCAGCGACGAGCTGGACGACACCGTCAACTACGCCGACATCGCAGCCACAGCGCACGGAATTTTGACCGGCACTCCGCGCAACCTCATCGAAACCGTCGCGACCGAGATTGCCGAAGCAGTGCTTGCCGACGACGATGGCCGCGCCGAACGCGGATTGTCCCCACTGTTACATGCGGTGGAAGTAACCATTCACAAACCGCATGCGCCCATTCCGCTCGACTTTGATGACGCTGCGGTAACAGCCCGCCGTTCGCGGAAGAAGCGGTTGGCATGATTCGCGCCGTTCTTTCTATCGGCGCGAACATGGACCGCGCGCGAGAAAACCTAACTGGTGTGCAGGCCTTCTTCGCCGATGAATTGGTCGCAGCCTCAAAAATTTATGCCACCCCACCTTGGGGTGGGGTAGAGCAGGGTGACTTCCTCAATGCCGTGCTCATTGTCGATACGTCCCGGGCACCAATGGAGCTGCTGGAAGCTGGTTGGAAACTGGAAAATGACGCTGGTCGAGTGCGCGAAATTCACTGGGGACCACGGGCGCTCGACGTGGACATTGTGCAGGTCATCGACAAGGACACCGGCGAGGAGATCATCTCTGACGATTCGACTCTGACCCTGCCGCATCCGTGGGCAACCGAGCGTGCCTTTGTACTGGTGCCGTGGCTCGATGCCGACCCGGATGCCGAATTGGGGGGAGTTCGGGTCGCGGCACTCGTCGATAAGCTGGCACCTGAAGACGTAAACGCAGTGCGTCTAGCAGACAGCGCGGATGGAGAAGAGGCCTAGAGATGAAACCGACCTCACCGATTACGTTGGCTGCATCTGCGCTGGTTCTCGCACTGGCGTCATGGATGATCGTGGCACAGTTTTTCGGTGCGCTCGGGCCACGAAGTTGGTGGGACCTGGGGTTTCCCTGGTTGCTCACAGCTGTCTGTGTGGCGGCAGCGCGGTGGATTAAGTCGGTGCTGAAAGAGGGGAAGGTCGGGCAGGATCGCAGCCAGGTGCAGCCGTTAACGTTGTCGCGATGGCTGGTGGTCGGTACGGCATCCGCATGGTTGGGGGCGATTCTCGGAGGTTTGTACGCCGGTGGCGTGCTGTGGGCTTTGCCGAAGTGGACGGAGCTTGCGGCTGCACAGGCCGACGGGCCGATCATGATTGTCGGCACAGTATCCGGCATTTTGCTCGCTGCGGCGGGGCTGTGGCTGGAAAAAGTTTGCCAATTGCCAACTGATGGCGAAAATTCTTCGCCTCCTAGCGGGGAAATGGGAACTAACTCGGTAGGGTGGGAGTTATGACTGACCTCTCCAACGCCGGTAATGACCCGAAGCGCTCGGGTGATGCCGCATATTTTCAGGGCGACGCGGCAGCTACTTCGTCGGATATGGCCGAGTCTCCGTCTCCGTCGCCTTCTTCGGCTTTCGAAAGCTACTCCGCTGGGGCTAACTCCGGGGCTGATGCGGCATATGCAGATGAGCAGAGCAATGATGTGACGAAATTCAGTTCTACCGATGGTATGACGGAGAAAACCGCCGTCATTCTCATGGTTGTGCTGCTGATGCTCGCGGTGATTGCCAGTATCGTCATGCTCTTTGCCTCCTCTGCCGGGTGGATGAAGGTTGCCGTGCTGCTGGCGTTGTGGTCGGCAGTTATCGGGGCTGTGCTGGTGACTCGATACCGCAAGACCATTGCGCTGGAGCGCAAGCGGTTGGAGACAATCGAGGAACTGCACAAGGTGGAGCTTGACCGCGAGCTGGCTACTCACCGTGAGCAGGAGCTGATTCTCGAGCAGAACTTCCTGGACTCGCTTGAGGGTAACAACGATGACAACATTGCGGCGCTGCGCGCTGAGGTCTTTGCACTGCGTGCCCAGCTTGCTGAGTTCATGGGGGAGGATTTCGACGACGAGCAGGTTGCTCTTCGCGCCCAGGCCGAGCGTCTGCGTGAGCTCGACTCGCCACAGCAGGCCTCGCCGATGAAGGATCCGACCGGTCACGACCGGCCGACACCACGCGCGACTTCCCACCGTGCTGAGATGACCGCTAACGGCACTGTTGGCGTTCATACCCAGCACGGCGGCACGGGCTCCGCTTCCTCCGCTTCGCCGGTTGAAGACGCCGAGGCTACCGACATGCGCCGTACATTCTCGCCGTCTGGCCAGCCGGTTGACGTCCACGAAGTCGCCGATTCCAAGGATGACGAAGCCGTTTCCAAGGAGAAGTTCTCCACTAACTCTTTCCGCGCCATCAACTGGCAGGAAACCCCGGCCGAGGACGCCGCAGAGGATGATTCTCAGGGCGGTGCTCACGAGGCACACGGTGCACGGCACCCATTCGCTGCGCCGGAATCGGACGATGCCTCGGACTCTCCGACTCGCCAGCTGCAGGCCATTCGCGATGAGGACCTCGCAGAAGAGCCAGCTCAGAAACCGGCTCAGGCTCCTGAGCAGGAGCCTGCAAGCCACGGTCGGCGCCGTGCTGAGGACAACAAGGGCAGCCTGACGGTTGCCGAGCTGATGGCGCAGATGCGCAAGAAGAGGGAGCAGCGCGAGGACGAAGAGGCCTAGTCGCTTACCGAGTATGCGCGGCCTACTCACTGCACATAGCTGGTTTGGTCTAACCTAGTCAGTCATGACGCAAAGCCAGCATGATTCCCATCCCCATCGGACAACCGCTCCGCGGTTGGCGGTGGGGATTATTTCTGCCGGAAAAGTCGGGGTCGCGCTCGGCCAGGCGTTAGAGCACTGTGGGCATCGTGTCACTCACGTGGTCGCGCGCTCACCAGAATCTGTCACACGAGCGCATCTACGTCTCCCGAACGCACAGGTTAGTAGCATTGCCGACACAGCTTCCACCTGCGAGCTCATCGTTATCGCCGTGCCGGATCGCGCCATCGCAGAGGTCGCCGAGGAAGTCGCCCGCCATGTCGGCCCCGGACGCATCGTCATGCATACTTCTGGTTCCCTCGGGCGTGCCGTGCTCGATCCGGTCGCACTCACCGGCGCGCTGACCATCGCCGCCCATCCCGCAATGACATTCGCAGGGCTTGACGACGACTCCGAGCTCCTGACCGGTTGCCCATGGGGTATCACTGTTGGGGATGAGCTCGCGAAAACAGTCAGTGAACTGCTCATTGGTGAACTCGGCGGTCGTCCGGTGTTCATCAACGAACGTCACCGCGGCCTTTATCACGCGGCTATGGCCCACGGCTCAAACGGTCTGGGCGCAGTTGTGGTCGATGCAGTAGAAATGCTGGCAACCACTATCGGCGGAGACGCAGCAGCCGAAGACACCGACCTAGCTGAGCTGCGTCGAGGCCAGGCCGCCGAGCTGCTCCGTCCACTGCTGGAAGCTTCATTGGACAATGCCTTGAGGTGGGGTTCCCGGGGGCTGACTGGCCCGGTGACGCGGGACGACCTTGGGACCGTCGTCAAGCACGAACGTGAAATTGAAGCGGTGGCACCGGAAATGGGAACCGCCTACCTGGCTCTTGCCGAGCGCATCGCCGAGCTGCGCGGCGCCAACGAGGTTTTGCGGTACCTACGCCGATGAGCTGAGCGGACTGGCTGTTCTGGTCATCCGGGATGTGGCGTAAGGTATTGCCGTCGGGCGAAAAGTTTGGTCCGGTAGATCTGAACGCGGAGGAAACATGACGGGTTATACCGCCGGAGAGACAACTGTTCACAAGACTATTGCGGGAATCGCGCAGGTCACCCGTGCGTTGCGGAAGACCGGGCGGCCGGTGGTGCTCGTACCTACGATGGGTGCGCTACACCAGGGGCACCTTGAACTAGTACAGGCCGCGAAGACGCTGCCGCGCGCTGTTGTGGTGGTGTCGATTTTCGTCAATCCGCTGCAGTTCGGTGAGGGGGAGGACTTTGACGCCTACCCGCGGACTCTGGAGGAAGACGTTGAGAAGCTCCGCGCTGTCGGTGCTGAGCTGGTCTTTGCGCCGAACGCGAAGGAGATGTACCCCAACGGTTTCCGCACGACCGTGCAGCCGGGGCCGCTGGCTTCGGAGCTCGAAGGTGCTACTCGCCCGGGGCACTTTGCCGGTGCGTTGACGGTGGTCAACAAGCTTTTCAACATCACCAACTGCACTGATGCCGTTTTTGGTGAGAAGGACTACCAGCAGCTGTGCCTGATGCAGCAGATGGTCACTGACCTGAATATGCCGGTGCAGTTGCACGGTGTACCGGTGATTCGCGAGGCCGACGGGTTGGCTATGAGCTCCCGCAACCGCTATCTGTCCGAGGAGCAGCGCAATCTCGCAGTAACCCTGTCCGCCGCGCTGACTGCTGGTGCTTTTGTCGCGGACCGTGGTGCGGATGCTGTGCTGGAAACCGCGCGTGGTGTGCTCGCCAGCCAGCCTGAAGTCGAGTTGGATTACTTGGAGCTGCGTGACGCTGCGCTCGCCCCGCTTTCCGACGAGGCGTTGCGCGGCGACGGCCAGGAGACTGAAGCTCGCCTGCTGGTTGCTGCGAAGGTCGGCACTACTCGTCTCATTGATAATGTTGGCTTGATTCTTGGTGCGCCGCGCCCGGATTCGGCAAACGGTTTCGGTCAGCTCGGCCAGAAGGACGCCGAAATTGCGTCGGCGGCTCTGTCGGCTGCGGGGCTGGACGGCGAGCTGACTGAGGAAGAGGCCGCTGAGCTGGCTGAGCTGCAGGAAAAGGTTCGTGCTGCTCGAGATGCGCGTCTGAAAGATGAGTCCAGCAGAGAAACTCTGAAGAACGCTGGCTTTGGCGTTGAGCAGGACAGCGAGTAGAACGGCTTTTAGAAGTAGTTTCTCGTGGCTGGGAAGTTGTCGTATTATAGTGTGCCGACTAATAACCTGCCACGCTAAGGGGTGCCGCGGTAGGCAAGCATCCAGGGGACGAATCCAGGAAGGGACCTACCTTTTTCATGTTTCGCACTATGTTGAAGTCCAAGATTCACCGTGCCACGGTGACTCAGGCTGATCTTCACTACGTTGGATCGTGCACGATTGACGCTGATCTGATGGAAGCGGCCGACCTGCTTGAAGGTGAAGCCGTCGACATCGTCGATATCAATAATGGCAACCGGCTTACTACTTACTGCATTACCGGAGAGCGCGGCTCGGGCATCATTTCCATCAACGGTGCCGCCGCTCGTCTGATATCGCCGGGTGATCTGGTTATTATCATCGGCTACGGAATGATGGATGACGCTGAGGCGCGTACGTACAAGCCGAATGTCATCTTCGTCGATGAGGACAACAAGATTCTGGAAAGTGGCAATGACCCGGCGGATGTGCCGGAGGGTTCTGATTTGAAGAATCCGCGTAGCCCGGAGAACCAGGGCTAGTCCACGTAGCCCGCAGAGCTGGGGCTCGACTGCGTAGTTGGAGAGAAGAGTCGAGCCGGAGAACCGCAACACCAGGGTGTTCACTTTGCGTTAAAGCGCAAGTCATTAGACCGTCAGCTAAAGCTCATTGGCGAGTTGATTTTTAGAAACCGAAAGGTAACGCAACGTCCTTAGCTTCTTAGAGGATCTAAAAGTTTTAGTTTTCCATTTCCTCACCTAGTCGAAGCTATACAAAGGCGGTCTCCCCGTGGTTCGTATTGGCAAGAATCTGCTGACAAATCCTTTTGCTACCTCTCGCAGCTCTCTGACCTGCACTTACAAGTGTGGTAATGCCTGTGCTGACGATGCTCCGAACGAGTTCTCGGACAACCAGTACTTCGGTGATGTTGCGAAGGAGGCGTTCTCCCAGCGCGCATTCTCCCGTCGCGCGGCACTGAAGGTCACTGGTGCTAGTGCTCTTGCGGTCGGCGGTGGCGCCGTGCTGGCCGCTTGCTCCTCTGATGATTCGGGCAGCGCCGCAGGTGGCTCCGACGCCTCCGGTACCGCTGCTGCCGGTGACGGTAGCAAGGACGAATCGCCGGAGGGTATGCGTTTCGACGCCGTCAAGCCGAACACGGAAGACGCAGTCGTTATCCCGGACGGCTACGAGCAGAATGTTCTGATTCGCTGGGGCGACCCAATCCACGAGGGTGGCCCGGAGTTCGACTTTGACAAGCAGACTCCGGAAAACCAGCTGAAGCAGTTCGGCTTCAACAATGACTTCGCTGGCCTGATTAAGGCTGAAGACGGCACACTGCTGTACGTTTGCTCGCACGAGTACACCACCGAGCCGATGATGTTCCGTGCCTACAAGAAAGAAGATGCCACTAAGGAGCAGGTCGACATCGGACTGGCTGCCCACGGCCAGACCATCCTTGCTGTGGAAGAGGATGACAAGGGATTCCTGAAGCCAATTCTCAGCGACAAGCGTAACCGTCGCATCACTGGCTTCACCGAATTCACAGTTGACGGCCCGGCTGCTGGTCACGATCTGCTGAAGACCAAGGCTGACCCGACCGGTATGAAGGTCGAGGGAACTTTGAACAACTGCTCCGGTGGTGTTACTCCGTGGGGTACCTACCTGTCCGGTGAGGAGAACGTTGACCAGTACTTCGGCAACGTTGGCAAGCTCAAGGACGAGGACGCAGTTAAGAAGCTCAAGCGCTACTCGGTCAAGAATGAAGAGCTGTCCGACCGCGCGTGGGAGAAGTACTACGACCGCTTCGATGTCTCCAAGGAGCCGAATGAGCCGAACCGCTTCTTCTGGCTGGTAGAGATTGACCCATCTGACCCGAACTCCACCCCGGTCAAGCACACCGCAGTGGGCCGTTTCAAGCATGAAGCCGGTCAGATTTACGTCACCGACGACGGCACGGTCGTGTGCTACTCCGGCGACGACGAGCGTTTCGAATACATCTACAAGTTCGTCTCCTCCCGCAAGATTAAGGAGGGGGACCTCAAGCACAACATGGGCATTCTGTCCGAGGGCACTCTCTACGTCGGTAAGTTCAACGGTAATTCCGAGTCCGAGATTGACGGCTCCGGTGAGCTGCCGAAGGACGGCCGTTTCGACGGTGACATTGAGTGGCTTCCGCTGATGACCGCCAAGGCAGACGGCAAGCACGAGTCCCACGTTGATGGCATGACCGCCGAAGAGGTCTGCATCTACACCCGCATCGCCGGTGACAAGGTCGGTGCGACCCGTATGGACCGCCCGGAGGATATCGAGCCGTCTCCGAAGACCGGTAAGGTCTACGCGGCGCTGACCAACAACAAGTACCGCGGTAAGGCGGGCGCGAAGGACGACAAGGGCAAGGAACGCAAGGATGGTGCAGGGCGCCCCTATGAGGGTGCGACTGAGGTTGCACCAATCACCGAGAACAAGAATGGCCTTGTTCTGGAGATGGAAGATGACCACGCTGGTACCAAGGGCAAGTGGAACCTTCTGCTGGTCTGCGGTGACCCGAACGAGGCTTACACCTACTTCGGTGGCTTCGACAAGGAATCGGTCTCGCCAATTTCCTGCCCGGACAACGTCACCTTCGACGAGTACGGCAACCTGTGGGTTTCCACAGACGGCAACGCCCTGGACTCCAACGACGGCCTGTTCGCCGTTGCCGTCGAAGGCGAGCGTCGTGGTGAGACCAAGTGCTTCCTGACTGTTCCGGTTGCTGCTGAGACCTGTGGTCCGCAGATTTTCTCCAACCGCGTGATGGTCAACGTCCAGCACCCGGGCGAAATCGAGACGGATCAGGGTCACCCGGTCGGCGACAACCCGGACCCGACCACCAACCCGACCTCGCACTGGCCGGACGGTGGTAAGGAGCAGCCACGCCCGGCAGTCGTTCAGGTTGTACGCACTGATGGTAAGAAGATTGGTGTCTAAAGGGCACTCAACTAGCAGGTCGGCGGTGTAGTCGGCTAACCTTTATAGCCGTGACTGACGCGAAGAAGACCCCTGAAAACACCGCCACCGTTCCTGAGCAGCTGCGCATTCGCCGCGAGAAGCGTGACCGCCTGCTCGAGGCTGGAATTCAGCCGTACCCGGTCGAGGTTCCCCGTACTCACTCTCTCAAGGATGTCCGCGAAGAGTGGGGCCACCTCGAGGCCGGCGAGGAGACTCAGGATGTCGTGACCGTCATTGGTCGTGTCATGTTTATCCGTAATACCGGCAAGCTCTGCTTTGCCGCTCTGCAGGAGGGCGACGGCACGACCCTGCAGGCCATGCTTTCCAAGGCTGAGGTCGGCGAGGACGCCCTGGCTGCTTGGAAGTCGGACGTAGATATGGGCGACTTCGTCCTCATTACTGGTCGCGTAATTTCTTCGCGCCGCGGCGAGTTGTCCGTAATGGCTACCAAGTGGCAGATGGCCTCGAAGGCTCTGCGTCCTTTGCCGGTGTCGTTCGCTGATCTGTCCGAGGACAGCCGTGTGCGTCACCGTTACACGGACCTGATTATGCGTGAGCAGGCTCGTACTAACGCACTGACTCGCATTAAGGTCATCCGTGAGCTGCGCCACGCCCTTGAACGTCGCGGTTTCCTCGAGGTCGAAACTCCGATGCTGCAGACTCTGCACGGTGGTGCTGCTGCACGTCCATTCGTGACTCACTCGAACGCTTTGGACATCGATCTCTACCTGCGCATCGCGCCGGAGCTTTTCCTTAAGCGCTGCGTCGTCGGCGGTATGGAGCGAGTCTTTGAGATCAACCGTAACTTCCGCAACGAGGGCATCGACTCCTCGCACAGCCCGGAGTTCGCGATGCTGGAGTACTACGAG
>OKGJ01000130.1_pt1 | contig 10978 bp, 8 predicted proteins | sample 1614931 | NCBI WGS metagenome assembly OKGJ01 (sample SAMN04436981, study PRJEB24849) | human gut metagenome | biome: human gut; feature: NICU; material: stool | host: Homo sapiens | place: USA: Saint Louis, MO | collected 2010-07-01 | reverse complement strand
CAGTAGTTGTTTCCGCCGAAGTCCATAACCAGCGGAATCCATGCCTCGTGATACCACTTGCCATCCGAGTCGGCGCTGTCCATGCCTTCGGCTTCAAAATCATCAAAGTCGCCGTCTGCCTGCAGCTGAGTCCACAGCTTGTAGTCGTTCAGAATCGACTTCGGCGGCGCAATCCAGCCACCGTCCCACGGCTCACCGTCTACAGACGCGTGCCGCAGCCACGAAGCTCGCACGTAGTCTGGCAGTTTTACTCCGAGGTCAGCCTCAAGCTGATCCAGTTCCGCTTCTGTCGCCGGAGCCTCCAGGGCATCGTCGCCAAGCTTCGCCTCAATGCGATCCCACGCCGCGTTGACCCGTTCAACCTTGCTTGCATCATCACTGAGTTCGTACATGAAACGAAGTGTATTCACAATCGGTTTTGCTCGCATGCCGAAGAAGCCAAAATCTCGTCCCTTCGACCGCCAATCGATCGCCAATGCGACCGCCCCCCAATCGACGCGGAATGAGCGAGGAAGCCGAGGTCGCCCCGCTCACCCCGCTACCGCCCGATTCCCAATCCGGGGTCGTGGTTACACTTGTCGCATGACTTCCACGAACCTAACCAGGACCGAGGCCGCCGACCGTGCGGCCATGCTCAAGGTGTCCCACTACGACATCTCTCTTGACCTCACGACCGCACCAGTCGGCGGGCCGCACAGCGCACCAACATTCGCTTCCAAGACCACAATTTCTCTGACGGCGAAGCGCGCTGGTTCCACCTTTATTGACCTGCGTGATGCGGTTGTTAAGAGTGTGACCATCGACGGCGTCGATGCCACGGAGGCCGCTCGTTATGCCAGCGAGACCGGCATTAACGTGGACCTGACCGAAGGTGACCACACCGTCGTTATCGACGCGGACTGCCGTTACACCAACAACGGCCAGGGCATTCACCGGTTCCAGGATCCTGCCGACGGCGAAACATACCTGTACTCGCAGTTTGAAACTGCCGATGCCAAGCGCGTGTTCGCCTGCTTTGACCAGCCGGATTTGAAGGCGACGTACTCAATCCACGTCGTGGCACCGAAGGGTTGGAAGGTTGTTTCCAACTCGGTGGCCAAGACCGGCGCCACCACCGATGTCCACGGCAATGAGGCCGATACCTTCGACTTCTCGGTGGATGTTCCGCTGTCGACGTATCTCGTCGCAGTCTGTGCGGGCCCGTGGCACGAGGTCACTGACTCGTGGACCGGCACTGTCGCACCGCACCCGGAAACCCCTGCCGAGCACCAGCCGGACGGCGAGCTGACCATTCCGCTAGGAATCTACTGCCGCCAGTCCATCGCCGAGTACCTCGATGCCGACACTCTGTTCAAGGAGACCAAGGAAGGCTTCGACTTCTACGCCAAGCACTTCGGCGAGCCCTACCCGTTCGGCAAGTACGACCAGATCTTCTGCCCGGAATACAACATGGGTGCGATGGAAAACGCCGGCTGCGTGACCATCCGCGACGAGTACGTCTTTCGTTCCAAGCCCACCCATTACCTCTACGAGCGCCGCAACGACACCATCCTGCACGAGATGGCTCACATGTGGTTCGGCGATTTGGTCACCATGCAGTGGTGGGATGATCTCTGGCTCAACGAGTCCTTCGCTACCTGGTCGGCTGCCGCCGCACAGGTTGAGGTTTCCGATTACAGCCACGCCTGGACCACCTTCGCCAACGTAGAGAAGGCCTGGGCCTACAAGCAGGATCAGCTGCCGTCGACGCACCCGATTGCCGCCGATGCCAGCGACATTGACACCGTCGAGCAGAACTTCGACGGCATCACCTACGCCAAGGGCGCGTCCACCCTCAAGCAGCTGGCCGCCTACGTTGGTCAGGACGCCTTCCTCGCCGGTGCTCGTCTTCACTTTTCCCGCCACCGCTTTGGCAACGCCACCTTCGCGGATCTGTTGGAGGCGCTCTCCGAGGCCTCCGGTCGCGATCTGTCTGGCTGGGCCGATCAGTGGCTGACCACCACCGGCATCACCACCCTGGCGCCAGAGTTCCATCAAGAGGACGGCAAGTACACCTCCTTCGCAGTCACGCAGGAAGGCGCCGAGCCGGGTGCCGGTGAACTCCGTGATCACCGAATCGCAGTGGGCATCTACAACCTGCGCGGCACCGGCGCGGACGCTGTACTTGAGCGCACCAAGCGCGTGGAAATCGACGTCCGCGGTGCCCGCACCGATGTCCCAGATCTGGTCGACACACCAGTTGGCGACGTCGTGCTGGTTAACGACGACGACCTCACCTACAGCATGATTCGCCTGGACGAAGGCTCGCTTGCCACCGTCATCGACAACATCGGCGCTTTCACCGATTCGATGGCGCGCACACTGTGCTGGTCCGCCACCTGGCAGATGGTTCGCGCAGGCCAGATGCGCGCTCGCGACTTCGTCAACCTGGTGCTTCGCGGCATCCCGGGCGAGGATAAGCTCTCCGTCTTGGAGCGCGTCATCGCTCAGGCGGTCAGCGCCGTCAACGTCTACGCCGATCCTCAGTGGGCCGAGTCCACCGGCCGCGATCTGCTGGCTCAGGGTCTGTTGGACTACGCGAAGAAGGAAACCGACGCCGACCGCGCCCTGGTTTTCGTTAACGCTCTGGCTACCGTGGGCTCGTCGAATAGCGACGTCGCCGACGCACTGCGCGCCATCTACGCCGGCGACGCCGACAAGGCTGGCTTCCCCGCTGTCACTGTCGACACCGACATGCAGTGGCGCGCCTTGAAGGCTCTGGTTTCCGCTGGTCTCGAAGGCGAGGAGGCCATCGCAGAGCTTGAAAAGACCGACAATTCAGCACTCGGCGCACAGGCCGCCATCGCCTGCCGCGCCTCCGTGCCGACGCTCGCCAACAAGTCCCGCGTCTGGGCTGAGGCGACTGTCTCCGGCGACGACGCCCCATCGAACCTTGTCATTCGCCACCTGCTGGCCGGCTTCAACGCGCCGGGCTCGGGTGCAGTGCTCGCGCAGGCGCTTGACGACGACTCCCGTGCCACCATCAGCGCGGAGCAGTCGGCAACCTCGCTGTCGGAGCACTTCTTCGCTGTTGCCAACAGCTGGTGGAAGCAGTTCTCCTCCGAGACGGCCCAGACTCTCCTCGAGGGCTTCTACCCCACTTGGGAGATCAGCGAGTCGGCAATCGCGGCCGCTCAGCGCCTGCTCGACAGCGAGGAGACTGCGTCGCCGGTCAAGCGCATCATTTCTGAGCAGCAGTTCCTGGTGAAGCTCGCTCTCCGCGCCCGCGAGTTCGACGCGAAGTAACAAGTGATTTCGGCCGGCACTTTGGCCGTTATCGTTTTCGTGGCATCAAGTCGATAGACTTGGTGCCATGACAACTTCTCAGACGCTCTTTGACTCCGTCGGCGGCGAGGATGTCTTCAATCGCATCGTCCATGGTTTTTACACGCGCATGCGTTCCGATGACCTCATCGGCCCGATGTACCCCAGCGATGACTGGGAGGGCGCCGAGGATCGACTACGTATGTTTCTCGTCCAGTACTGGGGCGGGCCGCACACCTACAGCGAACAGCGTGGTCATCCGCGCCTGCGCATGCGCCACATGCCGTTTTCCATCGGCGAGGCCGAACGCGACCGCTGGCTGGAAATCATGAGCGCCTCACTCGCAGACATTTCCGATGACGAGCTCCCCCGCCCCCAGCGCGAAGCCATGTGGAACCACATGGTGCAGGTTGCTGACATGCTCATCAACCGCTTCGACGCGCAGTAGGAATTAGGCCCTGCGCCGCTAGTTCAGCAGCGGCAGTACGCCAAAGGACTCGAGCGTAAAGATCGAGCCAAACCGCCCATCCAGCCGGTGCCACCGTCCCTTCGTGGACACGCGCACCGGCTCTTTTTCATCCGGTTGCTCCGGGATGAAGCCCATCGCACACAGCGCAAACACATCCCGCATGGTCACGTCGACAACGCTTTTCGACGTCGCCTGCGACTGCCCCTCCCCTGTATCAACAGTGGCTTCACCGGTACCGCCGCTGACAGTGAGAACCTTTTGGTCCAGCAGAGACGGTGGCATGCCCATCGGGCCGGAAGATTCGACGGCGACCGCGCGCCCCTGCTTCTCGAGAGTCCGGAAAGCAGTCGCTGGAACATAGTCGACAACCTGCCATCCTTCCGGCACTGGCAGGAATCCCGGCCAGGAGGACGCCGACTGCGCATGCACGCGGTATGGCATCGCGGTGAGCGAAGCTTCTTTCTCCTCTTCGTCCTCAGCAGTTTTTGCCTGCGCAAAGGCACGCACTGCGATGTCTTTAATCTCCGCGGCGGTGACGATGATGTCGTCGGGAAGCGCGTGCAGCGCAATCGTGCGCATGGCGAGCGGGCCGATTGGGGTCTTCACCCATACCTGCGACATTGCGGGCGCAGCGTTAGGTGCCGACGAGGAACTGATACCAGCGGCGGCGGTCTTACGTGCTCGGATGCGTAGCAACGTGCTCTCGTCGAGGGCGTAGGCCTTATGGGCCAGGACACCCAGATTCTTCAGGGCATCGGGAGTGCCAAAGGTCAGCTCGGCAGCGGGATGAGAAGTGGTCACGGCGAATTACTTGTCCTGGTCTTCCTTGTTGTCTTCGATTGCGGGAGCTGCAAAACGCTCCAGTTCACGGCGGGCAGACGGGGAGAGCTCGACTGCCTTCGCAGTCTTGAGATCAAACATCACCATCACGGTTTCGAGCACAGCAACGATGTGATCATGCTGGTCGGAGATTGTCTGGCGAAGTGTGAAAGAGGTGCGACCGAAGTTGATGATCTCGGTCTCAACCACAACTTCCTGGGTGTCCGGCAAAATAGCGCGGACGTAGTCAATCTCCAGGCGACGCACCACTGCCGCAGGCATCCCTGCCCCGCCGCCGAGACCGCGCATCACAAAGTCCAGACGAGCCTGCTGGGCGTATTCCAGGAAAGCGGTGTTGTTGGCGTGGCCATACTGATCGAAATCAGACCAGCGGATAGCGACGTTGGTACGAAATGGTGCTGATTCAGTCATACCCAGAACTATAGGCGTTTTCTGGAGCTACGAGCCTGCGAATACGCGAAAGCCCGGGACCTGTGCACTGGTGCGAGCCAGTCCACAAGGTTCCGGACTTTGCCGTTGGCAAAAATCAGATTCGCGAGAAACAGATTAGCGAGTCAGGCGACGATGAGTGACGCGCGACGGGCGTGCAGCCTCCTCGCCGTAACGCTCAATCTTGTTCTTCTCGTAGCCCTCGAAGTTGCCCTCGAACCAGAACCACTTGCCCTCTTCGAAGTTGCCTTCCCATGCGAGGATGTGGGTACAGGTGCGGTCCAGGAACCAACGGTCGTGGGAAATGACCACGGCACAGCCCGGGAAGTTCTGCAGTGCGTTTTCCAGCGAAGACAGGGTTTCGACGTCAAGGTCGTTAGTCGGCTCATCCAGGAGGATCAGGTTACCGCCCTGCTTCAGGGTCAGCGCGAGGTTCAGACGGTTGCGCTCACCACCGGAAAGAACCTTCGACGGCTTCTGCTGGTCCGCACCCTTGAAACCGAATGCAGACAGGTACGCACGAGACGGCATCTCGTTCTGGCCGACCACGATGTAGTCGAGACCATCAGAGACGACCTCCCAGACGGTCTTTTCCGGATCGATGTTTTCACGACCCTGGTCAACGTAGCTGAGCTGAACAGTCTGACCGACCTTGACCTCACCGGAATCCGGCTGCTCCAGACCCACGATTGTCTTGAACAGGGTGGACTTACCCACACCGTTCGGGCCAATCACACCGACGATGCCGTTACGCGGCAGGGTGAACGACAGGTCCTTAATCAGGACGCGGCCATCGAAGCCCTTCTCCAGGTCCTTGACCTCGACAACCTGGTTACCCAGGCGCGGCGGGGTAGGAATCTGGATTTCTTCGAAGTCGAGCTTCTTGTACTGCTCGGCTTCTTCCACCATCTGCTCGTAGCGCTCGAGGCGAGCCTTGTTCTTGGCCTGGCGAGCCTTCTGACCCGAGCGGACCCACGCCAGCTCGTCCTTCAGGCGCTTCTGCAGCTTGGCGTCCTTCTTACCTGCAACCTCGAGGCGCTCAGCCTTCTTCTCCAGGTAAGTCGAGTAATTGCCCTCGTACGGGTAGAGCTTGCCGCGGTCGACCTCACAGATCCAGCCAGCGACGTGATCCAGGAAGTAACGGTCGTGGGTCACGGCCAGGACGGCACCCGGGTACTTAGCCAGGTGCTGCTCGAGCCACAGCACGGACTCGGCGTCCAGGTGGTTAGTCGGCTCGTCGAGAAGCAGCAGGTCCGGCTCGGAGAGCAGCAGCTTCGCCAGTGCTACACGACGACGCTCACCACCGGAGAGGTGAGTAACCGGCTCGTCCGCCGGCGGGCAGCGAAGCGCATCCATTGCCTGCTCAATCTTGGAATCCAGCTCCCAAGCATCAGCGGCGTCGAGCTCCTCCTGAAGCTTGCCCATTTCTTCCATGAGCTCGTCGGTGTAATTGGTGGCCATCTCCTCGGCGATGGCTTCAAAACGAGCCTTCTTCTCGAAGATGTCGCCAAGGCCCTCCTCGACGTTGCCGCGAACGGTCTTCTCCTCATTCAGCGGAGGCTCCTGCAGGAGGATGCCGACAGTGGCACCCGGCTCCAGGAAAGCTTCACCGTTACTCGGCTGATCCAGGCCAGCCATAATCTTCAGAATCGACGACTTACCTGCGCCGTTCGGACCGACCACGCCGATCTTTGCGCCCGGGTAAAACGCCATGGTGACGTTGTCGAGAATAACCTTATCGCCGTGCGCCTTGCGCACGTTTTTCATCTGGTAGATGAACTCACCCATGGTGGAATTTCGTCCCCTCGTAGAAAGGAAATAAGCAATCCCTGTAGAGGTTACGCATAGGAACCAAAAGGCACAATCTACATGGGCGTACCCGCAATCCTTTCCCACCAAAATCTCTGCCAGGCTGCTAGCAAAACTAGCTGCGAGATAACGCTGCCGAATCGTATGCGATCCCTCCCCTTTCTCAGCAGCGTCACCTCACGTGCAGTAATTACCCCTCCCCTCTTTCAGCGGCTCCCCCTCATTCCGCTCTACAACGATGAACTGGCTCCTGGGTTAGAACGGCGCACTGACTCCTGCATCAGCCATTTCTCGCTGCTCCGAACTAGCTGCACCTGTGTTCCCCGCCTCACCAGCGCCGCCCGTACTAGCAGTGAAGGTGCGCACGGCCCCGGCCTGAGACACAACTGTCTCAGTAACCGAAGCTTCCGAATCCCCAGTCGATGACTCACCAAGACCAGTCGGCGACTCATGCGGCTTCTCAGTCATAGTCTTCACCGTTGCCAGGTGACGGCGCAGATTCGGACCTACCGCCTTAGCAATGATCTTCTGGCGCTGATGCTTCGTACCATCATCGCCCTCCCAGCGATCCGTACGAACGTGACCGTGGACAATGACGGCTTGGCCCTTCCACACCGTGTTATTCACGTTCTCGGCGAGCTTGCCCCAACATTCAACATCAAAATATGACGTCTCCGACTGCTCCCAACCATTCTCCCCCTTCCATGACTTGCTGGATGCCACAGAAAACTTGCAGACCTTTGCCCCAGAATTGGTATTTCGATTTTCCACATGATGGACCACATTGCCCACCACGGTAATAACTGCCTCAGACATCGGGCTCCTCCCCCAAAGAAAGCGTTTACCTACTGCGGCCGAATAATTCGAAGGTGTCTCATTCGTGCCGTGCCAATTACTTTTCCGGCTTCGAGAAACAAATGAAAGAGGTACATAAAAAGCCTGTGGATAAGTTGGTCGAAAAGACAACTATCCACAGGCTACGTATGAAGTTGAGGGGCGAAGTCGCGGCAATCCTCGTCGTCAAGCATGCAAAATCAGCTTAACGACGCTACCTTCCGCGCCTCTTCGAGGCATCAATCGGATTATCCATGTGCACCGGATGCTGCGCGTCAACCTCCGAGGTGTAGTAATCGCGCTCATCCTCGCCACCAACACCGACCTGCTGGCTCATGCGAGCGAGCATTTCGTTGTAAGCGGCCAACTCCTCATCATTGTTGCGGTCTGCGACGCGGTCGTAGCGGGCTGCATCCTTTTCATCGGAACGCCGCCACTGTACAAACAGCGCAACGGTGACGATGTAGAGCGGAACCTCACCGGCAGCCCACGCGACGGCACCACCAACGTTCTGATCTTCCAGGAGATTCACTGCCCAAGGGAGATCCAGGCTGGCGTAGTAGGCCTCGGCAAGCACCTGCTGCGACTGCATCAGCGAAATACCGAACCAAGCGTGGAACGGCAACGACCCCATCAGCGTGACCAGCTTGACCGACGGCTCAATCTGCTGTGGTGCAGCATCGACACCGATAATGACCCAGTAGAAGATGTAACCGGAGATCAGGAAGTGGATGTTCATGAACACGTGGCCCGCGTGCTCATCGGCCAGGAAGTCATAAATTGGTGTCATGTAGAGCAGGTAGAAACCTGCAACGAACTGCACCGTTGCCACAACCGGGTGCGTGAGAAAACGCGACACCGGGTTGTTGATGAAGACCACCAGCCACTCACGAATGCCTGGCAGACCATCGCGGCCGGCCGGCTTCAGCGCACGCAGCGCAAGCGTGACCGGACCGCCCAGCACCAGCATGACCGGGATACCCATGGAGTACAGCATGTGGGCGATCATGTGAACTGAGAACAGAGCCGGCATGTACACGCCCAGCGCGCTGCACGAAGTAAACAGCAACGTGGCACATCCGGCGATCCACCACAGAGTATTGGACAGCGGCCAAGTACCGCCGCGCTTCTTCAACAGGTAGAGCCAGTACAGGTAAATCCACGCGGCAATGATGGCGGCTGAGCCGAAGAAGATGTCAAAGCGCCACTGCGTGAACATGGCTTCCCAACCGAATGGGATCTCCAGGTTGTAGCCGAGCTTGACCTGCATCTGCGTAATGGACGGCAAACCTTCGCCACCGGCCTGCTCGGAGAAATTCGGCGGCGGCGGAGTACGACCTAAAGCCACGGCGACGCCGATTGTCAGCGCCATGATGATGACCTCGACAATGGCCAGACGCCAGAATGGGCGATTCGACTGAGCGCGCTCAATCTCCGGAATGGTGATCTTGCGATGCACATAGCCACATAGACCCAGGAAGATGGTGAGAACAGCCTTGACCAGCACCATGATGCCGTAGTTGTTGCTGACCAAATCAGACCAGTCAATGTTGATGGCTGCGTTAATGAAGCCAGAGGCAGACATGGCGATGAACGCCACCAACGCCACAAAGGAGTAGCGCTTCACAACTTCTGGCATCCATTCACCACGACGTCGAGCGTGGCCAACCAGCGCCATCAAACCACCGACCCAGAACACAGTGAAGGTCAGGTGCCAGATGTAGGAGTTAGTGCCGTAGTCATGCGCACCACCGGAGGCGTTGTGGCTTACAACAGCCAGCGGCATCATCGACACCAAGCTGATGGCAAAGAACACCGGCTGCCAAATCCACTTACGGGTCAGCGACGAACCAAGCGCCACAATGCCAGCAAAAATAGCCACCCACAGCCACGCCAAGCCTTCCTTGGTCTGCTCCAAGGACACAGCCCAGTTACTCAGCTGAATCGTCGTCGACAGCGGCTGGCCCGACACATCGGAGAGCACCAGCGGAATCTCCATCAGTGCCATGAGACCCCAGCCGAGCATGGCCCACATACCCGTGCGGGATGCTGTGTAGCCGTCGAGTCCTAAAGTGCCGTCGGCACGCTGCTTTGTACCGAAAGCGGCGAGCATAAACGAGCCGACGCCAAGACAAGCGAGCAGCTCACCGGCAGCCTTGGCAAACGGGAACCCGAAGGTAGTGATTGTGCCGGGATCAGGAATGCCCAACGTGGCGCGCGAATCCATGTTGAACGCCATCGAGAGCAAACCAGCTAGAACGCCGCCGATAAGCACAAAAACAACGTACCAACCAGCAGATTTACGGACTTTCTTATCCTTGCTAACAGGCGGAGAGGTCTCGGCCTTGGTCGTGGCAGTCATAGCCTTAAGCTTAGCGACCAAAGTCGCTAGAGCAGAACCGGTTGTGATTGGCTACATTAGAGACGCTACAATGCTTTTCTTAGCTAGCCTCCATAGCTCAGTGGACAGAGCAGTCGGCTTCTACCCGATTGGTCGAGGGTTCGAATCCTTCTGGGGGCGCTTTTTATACCCCGTCGTGAACTGGCGTTTTCCGCGTTCAGGCGGGGGTTTACCCTATCTGGCGACTCCCCCTAATACAGTCAGATACAGCCCTAAACAACGCCGCATGTCGTGAAAAAGTCGTGGATTTTAGGCATGAAAAACGCCCCGTTGACCAACCGTTAGGAAATCCCGAACAGCTCAAACCAGCGAAGCAACGGCTCGTGGTTAGTTCTCGGTCGGTGGATTCCAGGCATTCGGCAACGCATGCAAAATCCCCCACACTTGGTGCCGCAAACCGGCGCTACATCCGAGCCCGTGAACTGGCTCAAGCACCCCGCTCTGGTAACCCGCATTCGACACCAGAGCAGAATATTCCGCAGCCCAGATAGCTGCCGGGCTACTCATCTCCCATACCAAGTACGCTGCAGCGGAAGCAATCTACGAACCAGCCACTGGGGCCATAGCCCGGGAATTTGATGTCGCCACTCAGCTACTGCCAGTGTGGCGAGAACTGCTCGAGAGAACACGAACATGCGGCGGGCGACGTATCGGGGGTGTTTTACACTAGGTTTTGAGGTCAAATTTACCCCCGTCGTGTGGTCAAAGATTGAAAACCATTCACCTTAACGCAGAATAAGGGCAGTCATAAAGAACGCCAAGAAAGGAATCATGCGATGGCCGCCCACACCGCCAAACGAGTCCTCATCATCGCAGCCTGTGCTGCAATTCCGTTCGCCGCGGCCCGCGGATCAAACAACGACCTCTCCCCATCAAGCAGTAACATGCAGACC
>OKGJ01000127.1_pt1 | contig 11179 bp, 9 predicted proteins | sample 1614931 | NCBI WGS metagenome assembly OKGJ01 (sample SAMN04436981, study PRJEB24849) | human gut metagenome | biome: human gut; feature: NICU; material: stool | host: Homo sapiens | place: USA: Saint Louis, MO | collected 2010-07-01 | reverse complement strand
ATACGAATTTAGGACGATTATTGTGGGTGTAATTCTATTTATTATGGAATTGAAACTTAGAATGAGTTATCCGAAACTTGTAAGCGTTTTGATATCACCATTATCAAGCATTTTCATCTATGCTTCTATAGCTATTGTGTTGATGCTGATGGTTTTGGAGATGTTGGCAGCGATTAAAAACAGAGATTTCGATATTTTGTTTTTCATTTTAATCATTTTAGCGGGACTTTATTTGATGTATCGTATTATTTAAAATTTGGAGGATATTATGGGTATATTTGATAAATTAAAAAGCGTTTTTTCTTCAGAAGAAAAAGAGACTAACAGTCAAGCTCACAAAAATGATTGGTATGTTTTTGAATGGAGTGTAAAGGACACTGGGGAAGTTTTCTATGTTGGTTACGGTTATGGTGAGGATTCTAAGTCTTTCGGATTTGAAAGTTATCACGGAGAAAGAATCAAGGAAAAATTGGATGTGGAATCTAAAATCATAAAGGATAACTTGGAAGAAGACGAAGCTCGTGATTTGCAACAAGAAGAGTTGAAAAGAGTGTTGAAAGAAACTGACAATGTAATTATCAATCGTGTGACTCCTAATATGATTACTAGAAAATCGGGATTATTAAAGTCAGAAACTACACCAAACTACAGATTTGAACAAGCACCGGTGTTATATGTTGCTGAATACGAACAACATTATTTGGATATGGATTATGATGATTTTGAAAAAGTTGACTTGGATAATTTGAAGTCTGTGTACTTAGTTGAAAAGGGCGTTGATGATGAAATCATCGCGAACATTTACAAGGATGATTTGGATAAATATTTGAACCAAACAAAATCTTTGTTGGAACACGAAAACATTAAAATTGTCGATGACCAATTTGCTAATGATGTAACTGCTTGGATTTACATTGGCGATGATTCCATTGCAAAGGTTAAGGAATACGAAGACAAAGCGCAAGAAAAACTTTCCAAGAAAATTCCTGTATATCACATGATGGATGTGTTGAAGAAATTAAAAGAAAAGAACAAGGATAACTTGGATGAGATTTTCAACAAAATCAAGACTACAAAAGAAGTTGTAATTCATCCACACAACAGTAGGGTTGCTGTGTTTGATATCAAAAACTTGGACGATCCAGCGAAGGGTGCGAAGGAAGGTTTGAGATATTGGAACGAAGGAGAAAAATTCAGAAAGGATTCTCACTTCCAATCTGCAATCAAAAATTACGACACTGCTCGTGAAAACGGATTGTGTACTCCTGCACTTTACAGTTCTTATGCTAGTGTGTACAGAAGCATGAAAGATTACGACAACGAAATTGATATTTTGCAAGAAGGTATCAAAAGATTGTCCAATCAAGATAACGTGTCTGAATCTCACATCAATTCTATGAAAGAAAGATTAGAAAAAGCAAAGGAACTTTTATTAAAAGAATAATTTGAACGAATTTCCCAATTTGAGAAATCAAGTTGGGGATTTTTTACCCTTAAGCGTTATATGATATAATATACAAAGGTGGTAAAATGAAAGACGCTCTCGGAAGAAAGATAGATTATTTGAGAATTTCGGTGACAGACAAGTGCAATTTGAGATGCAAATACTGCATGCCAGAAGAAGGAATCACGCATTTGAAACACGACGAAATTCTAAGTATAGATGAAACTTTGAAGATTGTCGAAGTTTTCAAAGATTTAGGAATAAAAAAAGTACGATTAACTGGAGGAGAGCCTCTGGTTAGAAACGGAATACTGGATTTGGTAAAAGGCATCGATGATATGGGAATTGAAGAAATCTGCATGACTACCAATGCCATCAAATTGTACGACATGGCTGACGATTTAAAGGAAAGCGGCGTGGACAGATTCAACATTTCGCTGGATACTTTGGATGCGGATAAATTTCGTGACATAACGCGTGGTGGAGATTTGAAAAAAGTTTTGAAATCCATCGATAAATTAAAACAAATGGATATGAAACCTATCAAAATCAACACCGTTGTGATGAGACATTTCAACTACGATGAGATTGATGATTTTGTGAAATTTGCAGAGAATGGTGTGATTGTAAGATTTATCGAACTGATGCCAATTGGTGAAGCGATTGGAAAATCTGATGATTATGTGTCGAACGAAGAAATTATCAAAAAAATTGGCGATCTTCAAAAAATTGACACCGATTCAAAAAAATCGAAGGTTGCAGAATATTATACCAATCCAAATGGTGCGATTGTGGGATTTATCAATCCGATTTCTCACAAATTCTGCTCAGAATGTAACAGAGTTAGGCTGGATTGCAAGGGCAATTTGCTGATGTGTTTGCATTCTAATAAGTCGATTAATTTGAAAGATTGTATTCGAAATGATGAAGATATCCGACAAATTATTACACAACAAATATACAATAAACCAGAAAGACATTATCTCGAAGAAGGTAACTTCAACAAAAGGGATATGAATACTATAGGAGGTTAATGTGGATTTAACTCATTTTAACAAAGATGGTTTGCCAAGAATGGTGGATGTATCTGAAAAGGAAACTACTAAAAGAGTTGCTGTGGCTCATAGTAGGATTTATATGAAAAAAGAAACTATGCAAAAAATCACAGAAAAATCCATCAAAAAAGGCGACGTTTTGAGTGTCGCACAAACTGCTGCGATTATGGCTGCGAAGAAAACATCGGAAATTATTCCAATGTGTCACAATATTTTCATCACAGGTGTTGATGTTAAATTCGAATTAGCAGATGATTTTATAGATATTTTCGTCCAATCAAACACCGAATCAAAAACAGGAATTGAGATGGAAAGTTTGACGGCTGCAAGCGTTGCGGCTCTTACGATTTACGATATGTGCAAAGCGATTGATCGTTCGATGCGAATTACAAATGTGGAGTTACTTCACAAAGAAGGCGGGAAAAGCGGCGTGTACAACAGAAGTGTGGATAGCGATGAAGCTGTTGTAATAGATGTAAATATTAGCGAGAAAAAAGGAACCGTAAAAACTCCGGTTGAATTTGCAGAACTTAGAGTGGATCATGGATTGGTTGGAGATGCGCACGCTGGAAATTGGCACAGACAAGTGTCGCTTTTAGCAGAAGAATCCATCAATAAAATGCGAGAAATGGGTCTTGATTTGAAAGACGGAGATTTTGCTGAAAATATTACAACAAGAAACATTGAACTATTTACACTTCCTGTAGGTCAAGTGTTGACGATTGGAGAATGTGTTCTAGAAGTTACTCAAATCGGAAAAGAATGTCACAAAGGTTGTGCGATTAAACAAAAAGTCGGCAATTGTATTATGCCAACGGAAGGAATTTTCTGCAAAGTTTTAAAGGGCGGAATTATTAAGAAAAACGACAAAATCAAGCTTGTAGAATTAAATTAAAAATTTGTGTTATAATATATTCGGAGTCTGGGGGTGCTTTACGCTGAGATCTTTTTAGAAACCCTTATACCTGCCCATGATAATGCATGCGAAGGGAAGAACTTAGAATGTTTTTTGCGGATACATGGGTTATGTATCCGTTATTTTTTTCCAGTCTCCAAATCAATTTAGGAGGTATTTATGGAATATACAACTCAATTAGACGCTGCAAAGAAGAAAATCATTACAAAAGAAATGAAAAGAGTAGCGGAAAAAGAAAATATAGACGTAGAAATTCTTAGAGAAAAAGTTGAAAAAGGATATGTGGTTATTCCTGCGAACAAAAACCACAAATCATTGGATGCTCACGGTGTTGGTGAAGGTTTGAAGACTAAAATCAACGTGAACTTGGGAATTTCAAAAGATTGCTACAATATAGAAAAGGAAATGGAAAAAGTTAGAGTGGCAATCGACATGGATGCAGAAGCGATAATGGATTTGTCAAATTACGGAAAGACTAGACAGTTCAGAGAAGAACTTATCGACTATTCTCCTGCAATGATTGGTAGCGTTCCAATGTACGATTGCGTTGGAATGTTGGATAAAGAATTGAAGGATATTTCTGAAGAAGAATTCTTACAAGTTGTGGAGCAACACGCGAAAGACGGTGTGGATTTCATTACAATTCACGTTGGACTTACAAGAGATATCGCTGAACATTTGAAAACAACAGACAGAATTACAAAAATCGTATCACGTGGTGGGTCATTATTATTCGCGTGGATGATTGCTAATAACAAGGAAAACCCACTTGTAACAAGATACGACGATGTACTTGAAATCTGCGAAAAATACGACGTCACACTAAGCTTGGGAGATGCTTTAAGACCGGGTTGCATTAACGATGCGACAGATGATTTGCAAATTCAAGAGCTAATCAATTTATCCAGAATGGCAAAAAGAGCCTACGAAAAAAATGTTCAAGTAATGATTGAAGGACCAGGCCACGTTCCAATCGACCAAATCGAAGCAAATATGAAAATCGAAAAAACAATCTGCAACAACGCACCATTTTACGTGTTGGGACCTTTGGTAACGGACATTGCACCGGGATACGATCACATCACATCAGCAATTGGTGGTGCAATCGCAGCAAGTACTGGAGCTGATTTCTTGTGCTATGTAACTCCTGCAGAACATTTGAGACTTCCTAACTTGGAAGATATGAAAGAAGGAATCATCGCTACTAAAATCGCAGCCCACGCTGGAGATATCGCGAAGAAAATCCCTGGGGCAAAAGAAAGAGACGACGAAATGAGCAGAGCCCGTTTTAACTTGGATTGGGAAAAAATGTTCGAACTTGCAATTGACAGCGAAAAACCAAAAAAATACAGAAAAGAATCTCAACCAATCGAAGAAGATTCATGTACAATGTGCGGTAAAATGTGTTCAATGAGAACAGTGAAGAAAGTTTTGAATGGGGAAGATGTCAATTTAATTTAGAAAAATTTGATTTAGAAGAATTTTATGAATTCAACCATCAAGAATATCTTGGTGGTTGTTTTTATTTGAACGAAATCGAAAAATATTCGAGAAAATCATTGACAATGGTTATTAGTAGTCGTATAATTCTAATAGTATTAGGTAAAAGGTGATATTATGAATGAAAAATTAGCAAAAGAAGTTATAAGATGCGTGCACAGCATTGGAAAATACCATCCTCATAAACAAATCAACGATTCTGTCAGAGGAGAAAACATGGCTTTGGGATTTATCAAATCGGAAGGTGGATCAACTTATCCGAAAGAAATCGAACTTGCTATGGGAATTTCCAGCGCGAGAGTTGCAGCTATTATTAAAAAGCTAGAAAAGCGTGAACTGGTAACTAGAACTGGTGATAAAATTGACAGAAGAAAAACTTTGGTAAGTTTAACTGAAAAAGGAGAAAAAGTCGCCCAAGAAACTGAGGACAAGATAATGTATGCTCTGGGTCAAATGTTTGATGCATTGGGAGAAGAAGATTCTGAAAATTTCGTCAGAATAATCGACAAACTTATTAAAAGCCTGCCAAAGATTACCAAGGCTTGTGAAGAAAAATTTAAAGAAATGGATGATAGTTTTGATAAGAATAATTAGATATTTGAATAAAAAACAATGGATGCAGATACTTTTGAGTTTTGTGTTTATCATCACTCAAGTGTATTTGGATTTGAAAATTCCGGATTATATGTCGAAAATCACGATGTATGTGGAAAGTCCGGGTCATACTGTAAGTGATATTATCGGCGAAGGAAAATGGATGCTTTTGTGTGCATTCGGATCTTTGATTTCAGCAATTATCGTAGGATATTTGGCGTCGAAGGTATCGGCGTCATTTTCTAAAGATTTGAGGTCTAGAATATTTTCCAAGGTGGAAAGTTTCTCAATGAAAGAAATCAACGAATTTTCCACAGCAAGTTTGATAACTAGATCTACAAATGATATTACTCAAATTCAAATGGTAATAGTGATAGGATTACAAATTTTGATTAAAGCTCCAATAATGGCTGTGTGGGCTATCACGAAAATCTACAACAAAGGATTTGAATGGACAATGGCGACTGCTGTCACTGTGTTGATTTTAATCATTTTCGTTGCAATTCTAATGATTTTGGTTATGCCGAAATTCAGAATAATGCAAACTTTAACAGATAATATCAACAGGATTTTGCGTGAAAACTTGACAGGACTTGCAGTTATAAGAGCGTATAATTCTGAAGAATACAGGGAAAATAAATTTGACGAAGCGAATGAAGAGTTAACTAGCACACAATTATTCACAAGTCGTGCGATGTCAACTCTTTTTCCGATGATTAACTTCAGCATGTCGATTTTGACGTTGGTAATTTATTTTATCGGAGCAGGACTTATCAACGCCGCAGGGATGATGGACAAATACGTTTTGTTCTCAGACATGGTTGTGTTCAGTTCTTATGCAATGCAAGTTATCATGTCATTTATGATGATGAGCATGATTTTCATCATGATTCCAAGAGCGCAAATCTCTGCAAATCGTATCAACGAAGTGTTGGATACAGAACTTTCAATTAAAGATGGAGATATTGACACATCAAATGAAGATTACGAATATGAAATTGAGTTTGACAATGTATCTTTCAAATACACAGATTCTGAGCAATATATTTTAAAGGATATTGATTTTAGGGTGAAAAAAGGAGAAAAGGTAGCTATAATAGGTTCCACAGGATCTGGTAAAAGCACTATCTTGAATTTGCTTTTGAGATTTTATGATGCAACTGAAGGCGTTGTAAAAATCCAAGGAATCGACATTAGAAAGTATAAGCTTAAATTTTTGTATAAAAAAATAGGTGCAGTTCTACAGAAATCATTCCTATTCAAAGGAAATGTAAAATCGAACATTTCATTCTCAGAAGATGGTGTGGATACTGAAAAAGTCGAAGAAGCTGCAGATACTTCACAATCTATGGAATTTATTGAAAAATTTGACGAAAAATTTGACCACGAAATCGCGCAATTAGGCAAGAATGTTTCTGGTGGACAAAAACAGAGATTATCCATTGCAAGGGCAGTCTACAAAAAACCAAATATATTCTTGTTTGATGATAGTTTTTCCGCTCTTGATTTCAAAACAGACAGTGAACTTAGACATCAATTGAGAGAAAACAACCCTGATGCCACGACAATTATTGTCGCACAAAGAGTGGGATCAATCATGGATTCAGATCAAATAATCGTACTTGAAAACGGACAAATAGCTGGAATTGGTCAACACAGGGATTTATTACAAAATTGTGAAGTTTACAAGGAAATAGCCTACTCGCAATTAACAGAGGAGGAATTAAATGCCTAGACAAGTTGTAAATGAAAAACCAAAAAAATTCAAGAAAACATTAAAAGAAATGGTAGGGTATTTGAAACCTTATTTCCCATTGATATTAATAGCGGTTGTAGCAAGCGTGATAGCAACAATCTTGCAAATAATTGGGCCAGATAAGCTAAAACTCATTACAGACGAAATCACAAAAGGACTTCCTAAAATGGTAAAAGGAAAACCTGTTTTGGCTTCAATCAATATGGATAATGTCAAATCTATTACAATAATGCTTGTAATATTTTATGGATCGTCTTTATTGCTGAATTTGTTGCAAAGATTCATCATGGCAGATGTTACGCAAAAAATCTCCAAATCATTCAGAGAAAAAATTGCAGTCAAAATCAACAAATTGCCATTTAGCTATTTTGATAACACAACTTACGGAGACATTCTAAGTAGAGTTACAAATGATGTCGACACCATCAGCCAAAGCTTGAACCAATCAATAGGAACGTTGTTGACAAGTATTGTAATGCTTTTAGGCACACTTGTAATGATGATCTACAATTCAGGGATTTTAACGATAACTACGATATTGTCATCACTTGTAGGGTTTGTGTTCATCACAATAATAATGAAAAAATCACAAAAATATTTCAAAGCACAACAACAAAACTTAGGTGATATCAACGGACAAATCGAAGAAGTGTACACTGGTCACAACGTAATCAAAGCATACAACGCTGGTGAACGTGTGATAGATGAATTTGAACAAATGAATACACAACTTTACACAAGCGCATGGAAATCGCAATTCTTGTCAGGACTAATGATGCCTATTATGCAATTTGCAGGAAACTTTTCGTACGTTATGGTCTGCATAGTCGGAGGAGCATTGGCAATCAACGGCAAAATATCATTCGGTGTAATAGTAGCGTTTATGATTTATGTGAGATTGTTCACCAATCCATTATCAGATATAGCTCAAAGTTTCAACACATTACAAAGAGCTGCAGCGGCAGGGGAGAGAGTGTTCGAATTTTTGAACGAAAAAGAATTAGAAGAAGAAAACGTAACTGAAAAACTCGACAGAGCAAAAGGCGAAGTCGAATTCAAAGACGTTAGATTTGGATATAATCCAGACAAAATCATCATCAAAGATTTCAGCGTAAAAGTAAATCCAGGAGAAAAAATAGCCATCGTTGGGCCAACTGGAGCCGGAAAGACTACGATTGTAAATCTATTAATGAGATTTTACGAAATAAACGACGGACAAATATTGGTAGATGGAATTGATACGAAAAACTTATCCAGAGAGAATTTGAGAGACCAATTCTGCATGGTATTGCAAGATTCTTGGGTGTTTGAGGCAAGTGTCAGAGAAAACATCACATTTGGAGAAAAAGATATAACTGACGAAGAATTGATTGATGTGTGCAAACGTGTAAATTTGGACCATTTTATCAGAACACTTCCAAATGGATACGACACGATTTTAAACGACAAACAATCATTGTCTCAAGGACAACTTCAACTACTCACAATCGCACGTGCAATGGTAAGTCACGCACCAATGTTGATACTAGATGAAGCCACAAGCTCAGTGGATACGAGAACTGAAATAATCGTTCAAGATGCAATGGATGAACTTGCAAAAGGAAGAACATCATTTGTAATCGCACACAGATTATCCACAATCAAAAACGCGGATTTGATACTTGTAATGAAAGACGGAGACATCGTAGAAAAAGGAAAACACGACGAATTATTGGCACACGACGGATTCTACGCACAATTATATAACGCACAATTTGAAAGAAAATAGCGAAAATATTGTAAATTGAGATTGGGATTAAGTTGTCCCAATCTTTTTTTATTTCTAAATTTGATATAATAAAAAGATAAAGAGGTGATTAAATGAAACTAGAAATAATAGACATGATAGATGATGGAAGATGTGTTGCAAAATACGAAGGAAAAACAGTGTTCGTAGATGGAGGAAGTGTTGGAGAAATAATCGAAGCCAAAAAAATAAAAGAAAAAAAGAATTTGATATTCGCCACAAAAACAAAAACAATACAACAATCACCTCATAAACAAGAACCGTTCTGCCCACATTACTACGAATGTGACGGATGCAGCATGCAAGACATTACATATGAAAAAGAATTGGAAATCAAAAAAAATTCTGTACTCAACAAATTGCAACGAATCGCAAAATTAGATATAAAAGATGTCGGCATACTCACAAATGCTGAATATTATTATAGAAACAAAGTCGATTTGAAAGTGGAAAGCGGGAAACTTGGATATTACAACAGAAAAACACACAACCTAACACAAATATCCACTTGTAAAATCGCATCAAAAGCAATAAATGAAATGATAAATTGGTTGGGAAATCACGATTTGAACGGCGTGTCGGAAATCAAAATCAGATCCAATTACAACGACGAAATCCAAATCTCCATGGATTATTTATCAGATGAAATGCTAGAAAATTTAAAATCTGTAGAAAGCATCGTAGATATTTATACGAAAAATAAAAATTTTGATTTGATTTATAGGAAAAAACAATTTGTAGATAAAATTGGAGACTTATCATTCATAATAAGCCCCAAATCATTCTTCCAAGTAAATAAATACAACACAAGTTTGCTCTACGACACGGCAAAACAAATGATGAATGCAAGTGCAAGTGACAGAATATTGGACCTTTATTGCGGCATAGGAACAACAACAATGTACATTGGAAATGGCAACAACACAATCGGAGTCGAAGTCGTAAAAGATGCAGTAAAAGATGCCAACCAAAACAAAAAACTAAACAACTTAGAAAGCATTCAGTTTATTGAAGAAAAATCAGAAAACGTCGTAGGAAAACTCACACAAGAACACTTCGATATAATCCTAGTCGACCCACCACGAAAAGGAATGGATGAGAAAGTAGTCGAAGCAATAATAAAATCCACAGCAAAAAAACTCGTATACATCTCGTGCGACCCAGCAACACTAGCAAGAGATTTGAAACTTTTAACAGAAAACGGATTTGTGGTTGAGAATGTGAAGCTCGTGGATATGTTCGCGAAGACAATGCATGTGGAGACTATAGCGTTGATACAAAAGATGTAAATTTAGAAATCCTGCATTTTAAGCAGTTTTATAAGCATTTTGTCTTCGATAAAGATGAAGAAGGATACGTCAAAAAGACCCAAAAAAACTACATGGACGTAAGAGTAGTTTTGCAACTGGTATGAGGAGACACAAAAATATATTTAACTCATTTTGTACTTTCTACAAGAGTGGCTTAAAAGCTGCTCTTTTTTTATTGAAAGGGGGGGGTAAGGATTCGTTACATCCTTTTTAAAATATAAAGCAATCACAAGTCAACTTTACATATTCGCTTTTATAACATATAATAAAAGCGTAAACGAGAGGAGGCGGACTATGAATACACTTAAAGAATATATACAAGAAAATTTAGTAATAACCAACAAAGAAGCAGAAGAACTTGGATATACTAGGCATAATCTATCAGAATTAACAAAGAGCGGACAATTAGAAAGATTAAGACCAGGACTATATCAATTAAAAGGAAAAGTAATAGACGATTTTGTTTTAATATCATCAAATAGTAATCGAATTATATTTTCCGATCAAACAGCCCTCTATCTCCACGACCTATCAGATAGAACTCCAAATGTATTTCATATATCTGTGCCCCAAGGCTATAATGCAAGCCATATCAAAAAAAGATATGAGGATCTACAAGTTCACTATGTAAAAAAAGACTTATACGAAATAGGAAAGACAGAAATAAAATCACCACAAGGCAATCTTATACCAGTTTACGATATAGATCGAACAATTTGCGATATCATAATCGATAGACAAAAAATACATAAACAAATTTTTACAGAAGCCTTAAAAAGATACTTTAAATCATCAAATAAAAATCTAAGACGATTAAT
>OKGJ01000119.1_pt1 | contig 11735 bp, 1 predicted proteins | sample 1614931 | NCBI WGS metagenome assembly OKGJ01 (sample SAMN04436981, study PRJEB24849) | human gut metagenome | biome: human gut; feature: NICU; material: stool | host: Homo sapiens | place: USA: Saint Louis, MO | collected 2010-07-01 | reverse complement strand
ATATATAGTACATAAAAACGGAAGCAAACGTAATTATAATGACTTAATAAGCAATGCATTTTATTTAGAACTAACTGAGTCAGGCAACATTATTCATTTATTATGTTGAGCTGATTCTTTCTTTTTATATGCATATAAGCAAACGATATACGTTATTATATTACAAATTTTACTGAATTTTATTCCAAATGCATGTAAAGCAGTAGAGAATAAAATTAGTGTAATAAATATCAATATACTAACATTTGAAATAAAAATCAAGTAATTCAGGAGGTTAAAATGAAGAAAATATTTGATAGACTAACGGCGTTAGTCATGGTAATGCTGATGTTCATACAATCATGCGTTCCAGCCATAACATCATTTGCTAAGGAGGAAGAGCTCGACAAGAGATATGTAATACAAAAGCTCGAGACCTTGAAACAGGATACCTATGCCAACTTTTCATTGAACCTCGCTACAGTAATTGATGATAAGAATCTGGACACAGACACGAACGTCAAGTTTGTGTTGAACACCACGAACGTCAATTCTAACATCAAACTATTAGTTAGAAAGGATTTTAGTCTTTATGACGAGAGGACATTTGATACAGTAGAAGAGGCTCACAAAGAATTCGACAGAGTGGACAAATCACTCAAAGATCAAGGATTGAGCTTGGATGTATCCGTAGTACAAGAAGATGGAAAATACAGAATCCATAACAACTACGTCCCTCAAGCTGACAAGGAAGACTTTGGAGATGACTACAAAGCATACAGTCTTAAAGTCGTAGACAAATTTGATTTTGACAAAGAAGGATTGTTCAACAAACTTCCAGAAAATCTTAAATCAACAGAACAACACAGACTTCAACTTGCAGAAGAACGCAGACTTCAACAAAATGGCGAAGTGCCAGAAGGTGACAAACACAACCGCACTTACATCTTCGACTTCAAAGTTGACAAAGCAGTTGACCCGGCTCTTACAACAATAGCTCTTAATAAGGATGCAAACAATCCACTTGAAATAAAACAAAACGCAGACCTATTTGCAGCTATATTAAATGATAAAACTTACAGCGTGTACCAAACAGAACAATTACCAGCTGAAGTTACATCATCAATAGAACACAAAAAAGAAGTTGCCAAAAAGAAAGCAGAAGCAGATGCCAAAGCTAAAGCAGAAGCAGATGCCAAGGCAAAAAAAGAAGCCGAAGAAAAAGCCAAAGCAGATGCTAAAGCAAAAGAAGAGGCAGACGCAAAAGCAAAACAAGAAGCAGACGCTAAGGCAAAACAAGAAGCTGAAAAAATAAAAGCTGAAGAAGCTAAAAAAACAGAAGAACAAAAAGCTCTTGAAGAAAAAGCCAAAGCAGAAAAAGATGCCAAGGCAAAACAAGAAGCAGACGCCAAAGCCAAAGCCGAAGCTGAAAAGTTAAAAGCAGAAGCAGAAGCAAAACAAAAAGCAGAAGCGGAAGAAAAAGCAAAACAAGAACAACTTGCAAAAGAACAAAAAGAAGCAGAAGCTAAAAGAGCCGCTGAAGAAAAAGCAAAGAAAGACCTTGAAAACAAAAAACTTCTTGGACTTGTAAAAGACACAGAAGAAGACCAAGAAGAACCTATTATAAAGAAGAAGGAAATAAAAGAAGAAGTCAAATCAGAACCTGCAACACCAGAAGAAAGAAAACAAAAAGCAGAAGAATTTGACAAAGCATTAAAAGATAAAAAAGAAGACATCAAAAAATCAGAAGACAAAAAAGATGCTAATAATAAAGAAGATAATAAAAAGACAACTGACAACAAAGAAGTCAGCAAAGAAACAAAAGGATTATTAGAAGGCATCAAGGAATTCTTCGGATTAACAAATCTTCAAAAAGCAGACCGCGAACTAAAAGCAATCCTATCAGTAAAAGCAAACGGATTAAAAGAAGTTCAAGCATTATTATCCAGCTTTGAAGCAAAATATCACCTTACAAAAGAAGAACAAGCAAAGCTAATGGAAGATAACAAAGATGCAATCAAAGCACTTATCGAAAAAGATGCCGATAAGAACTTCACACCACAAATGCTTTTTGATAGCCCAGTAGGTGCAACTAGTCAAGGCTTGGAAAATAAAAAGTTTACAATAATGACTAGATTTGACACATCGACTATTGTTGGACCAATAAAAGCTGGTCAATCATTTATTATAAAACTTGATGATAGACTTATGGTAAAAGATGGAACAGTTCTTCCTAACATATTAGATAATGGACAAATAATTGCGACACCTTCATATAATAAGAATACAAATTCTATTACCTATACTTTAACGAAAGATATAAGCAAGAAATTACAAATACCGTTAAATATTGATGTCGATTACAATATCGCAAAAATCAAAGAGCTAGATAAAGATGCGACAAAACACTCTATCAAAAACTCAATTACAGGTATTGGTGTTAATGGAGAAGTCAAACTACCAGAAACAGTAGTAGATAATAATGGTAATGTAGTTAATCAAATAATTGAGCCAGGTTCTAACAATGTACTTGAAATTGTTGACCAAGGTAAAGACTATAAAGTTTACATGGATGCCAAAGGTAGTCCGATTGTTGAAAACGGAAAACTTGTGGCAATTGATTGGCAAGTTAAATTCTCATCTAATGTGGATTTAAAAGAATTAGGCCTTATATCTAACGCAACCCTAGTAAAGGGATCCGGCTTAGGACAATTTGAAAATATTCTATTAAATGATAATAATGTTAGCATGAACGACTTATCAACAAACGATATTGAAGGTAAATTTGGCATAGTCGCCTCCAAGAATCACAAGCTTTCCAATAGTATGAAGGAAGCGAAGTTTAACTTTAGAACAAAAGTAACTAATGTACAATCTAAGTACATGATTGACCTTTCAGTTGCCCTTCAATCTAGACAAAAAACTGGTGCAGTTAGACTACTTTTTGATCAAGGATTTGATGAAGAAGCTATAGAAGAAAGTACATCTAAACGCGTTGGCATGAACAACAGGACAACTATCTTAGGTGAATTTGCCAGCGAAAATACTGCAAAATGGACTGTTACTGATGGAGTATCAACTGGAGATACAATTAATGGTTTTCCATTAGCAACAAGGGAACTTGCAGGAGATCAAAAATTAACATCTTCTAAGGTTGCTGTATATGGTTTGGACCCAACAACTGGTAAAATGGTTGTTAAACAAGATGAAAATACTATAAATGGTATTCCTGAAAAGGGAACTAATCCAAAAGGAGAGCAACTTCCAGGAAGAATTGCAGTTTATGAATTTAACACAAGTATAAATGGTTCTAAGCAAGGCTATTCATTAGCTGGTGTTAATATTAACAAATATCAGGACCTAAAAATAAATCAAACATGGGCAGGTATAACTTCTGACAAGAAGATGCCAGCACAAGGCTTCGAAGTACAAGACCAAGCAGGAACAAAATTAAAGTCACTCAATGTTGATGAAGGTCAACCAGGAGTAGCAGATAGAAAAATAAATCTACCTGGAGTTAAATATTGGAACATTGATAATGATGGAAAAGAAACTAGAATTATCCACAAGGTAGTTCAAAATCTTCCACCAGACAAAACTATTAATGGAAAAACTTATTCTTACAAGGAAAAATACAATAACTACACCTTAGATGATAAAGCCTTCCAAATCTACAACATTATGCAAGAGTCTACGGATGAAAAAGATGCTAACTTTACTATTTTAAAAACTGATGGTAAGACAAACAAACCATTAGCAGGGGCTAAGTTTACACTTCAAAGCCCAACAGAGACAATTGAACTTGTAACTGACAGCAATGGTCGTGCAAACTTTTCTAATGTAAGTCCAGGAACTTATACTCTTATAGAAAATAAAGCACCAGCAGGATATAAGATAGACCAAACATCAAAGCAAATCGTAGTTTCTCAAACTGGCTCAATATCTGTAACAGGAAATAATATTGTAGCAAGTGGTGGAACTATTGATACAGAAACAGCTCATCACCAATATTACCCACGATATGCATCTTACATGAACTCAATGCACTACGGTAGTGTTGACCAACAAGGAAATATTGTATCCTACATTTATCTAAAACCAGAATCTGACAATGGCGGAAATGGTACAGACAAAAACACTAGATTAAATCTTAATCTTAATGGTGGAACAATTTCCAAAGTAGAAGTAATAGATGTAGCCCCAGATGGCACCACTGGATACAATACAAGATCATCAGTATTTTCTGCTATGCAAAATCAAACTGCAAGTAGTATTACAGGAAGTGATGTTTTAGGCGTTGGCTCTAAAAATGTTATTACAGGAAATGACAAAGTACCAGATACTTACACTCATAAGACTGGCTACCAAATCAAATTCCCAACAGCTAGATTTAACAATGACTGGGGATTCTTAGTAAAAGTTACAGCTACTAAATCACAGGGAGCAACTCCAACATTTTCTTATGATTGGTTAACAGATACTAAGAATGTTGCTGATGAAGCAAGAATCCAAACAAGCGTAGGATTATCAAATAAAACTGCTAGCACTGACCCATCTAACCCTACTGGAGAAAAAATCCTATAGTTTTAACAATAAAAAACGAAGCCTTTCCAAAAGCAAAGGTACAAGTTACAAAGATAAAAGAAGATAAAACTGTTTTAGCAAATTCTACATTTGTTTTAAAAGACTCTAAGGGCAATGATATTAGTACAGTATTAGCAGATGCCAATGGTCTTGCAGACTTTGGAGAATTAAATCCAGGTAACTATACAATAGAAGAAAGCATAGCACCAAAAAATTACAAAAAATCCAATGTTATCTTTGATGTAAATGTAGCTGAAGATGGTAAAGTAACTTATAAGGCAAGATTTAAAGATGGCAATGGCACTCCTATTAATGGTATAGATTATATCTTAGAAGATGTTGAAGCAAATCAACAAGAACAACCAATACAAGTAGGAAATGTACAACAATACATGATTCTACAAGAAAAACAATCTCAACCAGCTGATGGCCGTCTTGGTACACAAGAAGGAATTTGGGAAGCCTACGGTATTGAATCTTATAGATACAAATCAACTTTTACAGTAAATAATGCCAAAAAGGGCGGACGTTTCAAAATCCAATTTGACCCACATCTAGACTTCAAGAGATATGTCTATGAAATGCCAAAACTAAAAGATGGTAGTGGTAAAGTAATAGCAGAGCCATACTTTAATTATGAAACTAATTTGTTGACATATGTATTTACAGATGATGTACAAAATACTGTCAATACACAAGTTGAAATCATCGGTATAATACCAGACAAGTTTTATGCAACACAAACTGATAAAACTAATGGATATAATTTTACAATAACCCTAGATCCAGATGATCCAAACGCAAGCACAGCAAATAAAAAAGTATTACCTGTAAATATTAAGACCGACTACTATTCTTACGACTCTCAAGGCGGAAGTGGGCCACTAACAAGTGAATATATAACAGATGTTTACAAGGGATCAGATGGAAATATTTACCTAAAGGCAGTATCTTATTACAATCCAATAGCAGAATCTAGTGGACCAAGAAAATTAAGATATGATTGGCTATCAATGAATAGACCTCAACCACCAGGTATTGAAAACTATCGTGCTAATGGATACCCAGCCTTTGGTATTGACGACATTAAGGTTTACAAAGTTTATGGAAGTCAGAGTGAAAAACAATATCTTATGCCATTATCCTATGGTATCAGACCTGAACAAGATCCTAATAATTACAACCTAGTGTATTCAAAATCTGGAATCAATGCTAGTAACCAAGGATTTTCAGATTATGATGGAACTTATAGAGTAGAATATAAACCAGAAAATCTTAAATCTTATGAAGGACTTATAGACCGTGGACACGAAGGACACCCACTAGAAATATCCCTACCTAGAGTAAACAATAACGAAGGTTATGTAGTTATCCAAACCTTTAAGGTTACTGATAAGCAAAGATTTAAAAACTTGTGGAGTGGTTATTACCTTTCTCAAGGATCTAGACACACGGCATCCTACCAAAAAGGTAACTACAACTGGGCTATAGGCTCAGAAACTGGTCAAGAAATACCGAAATACTACACACAAAAAGTAAAATTAATAAATAAAACTTATACACCAGGAAGTTTCAAAATCAAAAAAACGGACGAGACTGACAAAAGTACAAAACTTAAAGGAGCAGTTTTTGAATTAAGAAACCAAGCTGGAGATGTAATTTATAGACCAAGTGATGATGATGGTATAGTTGAATTTAATGATCTAGAACCAGGAAGATATACACTAAAAGAAAACAAGGCACCTGATGGATATAAAATGTCAGATAAAACATGGCAAGTAGTGGTCTATGACAGTGGCATTGTTTCAATTACTGAAATAGCTCTTGGTGAAACAGGAGAACCTTTAACTGGTAAGACTATTATGCTTCCAGTAGCGAACAAACCATCTGGTACAGACTTTATTGTCTACAAAAAAGACTCTGATGGTAAAGCCCTTCAAGGAGCGACATTTAAGATTACAAAACAAGATGATACAACTTTCACAGCTGTAGAAAAGACTTCTGATGTAAATGGTATAGTAAAATTCGGTTCACTAACTAAAGGAACTTATGTAATCGAAGAAACAGCAGCACCAGCAGGATATAACAAATCCAACAAAAAATGGGTACTTGTAATTGATGACAAGGGTAATAAGAAAGTTTACAACTACAGAGAAAGTTCTGGCACAACATCTCAGTTAAACTCAATCCTAGAAAAACCTAATGTTAATTGGGTTAATGTCGCAGGAAGATCTCTAGACGGCTGGAATCTTTACGATAATAGACGTACAGACTGGACAGGAAACTTCCCAACACCATATAAGATGGGTACAAGAATTGTTGGTATAAATAGAGATGAAAAATATGTAATTCAAAGATTTGTAATAAATCCAGAATCAAATGATCTTGGACCTACTACTGCAACAATCCACAGGGAAAAACCGGAATATCCAAATATGGATTGGTACAAGGGTGACGAGGTTTATCAAGTATTTGAGCTTAACAAGCCCGTTACTGGAGAAATTTCTGACATAAGACTTGCAGAATATGGTGCAAAAGATATTACTGATAAAGTAAGTAAATTCACAGATACTAGTCATACAAATCAACCACACAGATTACAACTAGACTTTCCAGCAACTAAAAAACCTATAGTTGTTGATATCAAAGTCCCATATAAGGATAATGATGGTGGAGTTGGTCTAGGAATGGACTGGACTGAAAGTGGTAAAACTTATTGGAAGAGCGACTACTACGAAAAGGCATCCATAATTAAAGAAGCTGACCCCGTACTATTACAATCAACTGGAATCATTGGATCTTTCGTATCAGATAATTCACTTGATGTGACAAATGACATCTTAACTTATGGTTTCAAACTTAAAAAAGTAATTGATGGTACAGGAACTCAAGTAATTGAAGGGGCAAGCTTTAAATTAGTAGGTCCTGGAGACAGTGGCAAAGAAATAACTAAAACCACTGGTTCTGATGGAATAATATCCTTTGATGGACTAAAACCAGGAACTTATACTATGACAGAAACATCTCCTGCACCAGGTTATGAAAAAACTACGGCAACATGGACAGTCACTGTAACAAAAGATGGGAAAGTTTACTATAAAGTTAATAAACAAGATACTGTAAATAACACAGCATCAGTAGCTACACTTAACTTAATGAGCAGAGCAAAATCCAATATAATGTCTGGTGTAAATACAGCAGTACTGATGAACTTCAACCTAGATATGAGTCCAGAATTAATTGGAGCCGCACTAAAAGCAGGAGATGGATGGGAAGCAGTTGACTTAAATAAATCACAAGGTCAGTACTACACTAGAACAGGTGATGGTACTTGGGTTAATACATGGATAAGTCAAGTAAATAAAACTCAAGGCAAGTTTAGACAAATATTCGAAGTAAAGGATGGCGCATCATCACCAGTATTTTTCTTCCGTACAGAGCCTTATGAAGGAACTATCAATGGCGGTACTCGAAATACAAAAAAAACTTTTGACTTTAAGGTTAACAGCGTAAAAGTTGGTGGAGTTAATAAATCTTGGAAAGATGCCAAGTTCTTTGAATATAATAATGGTGGCAAGACTCTTACAGGCTATCAAATCAAACTAGATGGATACCAAGATGGTAAAACTGTTATAGAAGTAGAATATTCATATCCACAAACTGGCGAAGCTGGTATGGGTATGGAATTTAAACCTTATTCAACCTCTCCTATAAAATATTATGCATCACAAAGATTCACAGATGTGAAGTATGTAAATATAGATGTTAAAAAGGAATATAGCATCACAGGATACTCTTCTACAGGAGGATCTGTAACAGCAAGTGCAGCAACTTCCAAAGAAGGACAACCAATAACATTAAATGTAAAACCAGCTAAAGATTATAGACTAAAAGATGGTACTCTAAAAGTTACTGATGCAAATGGTGGAAATGTAACAGTTACTAATAACTCCTTTACAATGCCAGCATCAGACGTTACAATCTCTGCGGAATTTGAAAAAATTCCTGAAAAAACGTACAAAGTAACATTTAGCCCACAAGATAATGGAACAGTAACTGCAAATCCAAATGAAAATATAAAATCTGGAGATGTAGTAAACTTGACTATTACTCCAAATAAGGACTATGTAATTGATAAGCTATATTATAGAGACGGACTATCTACAAGTGAACATACTATAGAAAATAATTCATTTGAAATGCCAGCTTCTGATGTAGTGGTTTATGCAACATTTAAACAAAAAACACCACCAACACCTAAAAAATACAGTGTAACAATTGAAAGTGATATTCAAAACGGCAGCGTTACCGCAAGTCCTGCCAATGCTCAAGCTGGTCAAACAGTTACTTTAACCGTAACTCCAAACCCTGGTTTTGAACTTGAAAGCTTAACAATGAATGGACAAGCTCTTACTGCAACTAATGGCAAATATACATTTAAAATGCCAGATGGTGATGTAAATGTAGCCGCTACATTTAAACAGGTTGATTTGGGAACAGAAATCCCAACAAATGGCGCAGCTATAATCAAAAACAAGCAAACCGGCCTTGAACTAAAAATTGCTAAAAAGGACAACAATGGCAGTCCTCTTGAAGGTGCAGAATTTACAATTCAAGAAGAGGGTGGAACAACTATATTAGCAAAAGCTACGTCAGATAAAGATGGTAATGTAGTATTTGTAGATAAAAATAAAAACAACCCTATTAAGCTTACAAAGGGTGGCAAATATACTCTTACTGAAACAAAGGCACCTATTGGATTTAAAAAAGCTGCAGCTCCATGGCATATCAAAGTAGAAGAAGTAAATGGACAACTTGTTATTAAGAAGAGCGGTCCAGAAGCTACATCATCATCTTTCTTGACATCAGACAAGGCTACCGCAGCTAATAATCTAACAGGAGATATTAAATACAAATCAATTGTAAAGAGTATTGATACAACTTCTAAGACTTTTGTTCTAAGATTATATGTAGATACTAGAAATTACGGCAAAACTGTAAATCTACAAATTAAACCAAAACACAAGAGAGAAGAAATAGATAGACCAGGACTTCCTCCAGTAACTATTACAGAAGGTGTAAAGACAGCTTATAGATCAACTTATAAGATTACAAATCCAGACAATGTTAATGTGGATGATGTTTTAAATCAATACGATTTGAGACAGCCTAATGTATCTGTAGTAAACACAGCTAGATGGAGACCATTTGATTGGGGCTTTGATGAAGATATACTAAACCTAGAACCAGGTGTCTACTTCATAGATATCGAAGGTTACTACGACCAATCTATAGTAGATAAGAAGGTTACTAATGAAGTGGCAATAGATACTAACTACAACTTCACTGAAAAGGATGGTACTACTCCAAGTACAGAACCAGTTATCAAAGATCCTTATGAAAGAACTGATATACCAGACGGAGACCTAGGGAAAATCGAACTTCACTTCGACTTCTTTGATGGAGCAAGAGAGTTCCGCCAACTTTACGATAAAGGTGGCAATTCTGTAGGTTATAAGTATATGGATAAGGGTTCCTATCAAGGAGGTATGATAGAACTTAGAAATTGGATTGAAAGGCATGATGGAAAAACTGTAGCAGATACTTGGGCTGGAGATAAGCCGGCAGGTCAAAAATATAAGAATGCATTAAGTAAAGAAGCTTATGTCGGAACTAGAAAGTATGCTGGTGGTATAATCAATCCTTCAGTAACAGGAAAACCAGCAGCTCATGTTGATACAAGTCTTGATATTTCATCTCTATACACATCAGATAAACTTGAAACAATACCACAAGAAGGTATGTCAGTAACAAATGACAAGGAAGTTTACAACATTACCTTCTCAAAGCACAAAGAAGGTGGAGATGACAATACAAACAGACTAGAAGGCGCAGTATTTAAGCTTCAAAAGAAGGAAGGTTCCTTCTGGAATGACTTAGATGATTCTTATGTATCATCTGCCTTCAATGGTTACTTTGGATTTAGACGTCTAGAGCCAGGTAGCTATAGATTAATAGAAGTGTCACCTCCTAAGGGATATAGGGCAATTGATGGAACTTTGCTTGAGTTTACAATCAATACCTTTGATCCACATGGGGAAGTTGAAAAAAGAGCAGATGGCAAGACTTATGATAAAAAGTCTGGCTTACAAGTAGAAGTACAAGCAGACGGAACTCATAAAGTAATAGATCCACAAACAGGCAAGATCATTGAAAATGCCAACGGCTATGTAACTCTTGATAAAAAACAAGATAGTTTCTTAAAACCAAATGTAGTAAATAGTGATGCGACAAAGGCTCTTGTAGACTTTGTAACTTCAGCTACAGCCAAGAATATTGGTAAGGTAATCAACAAAGTACCAGGACAAGGTAAAGTAAAGATTACAAAATATGGTGATGGAACTGATCAATTATTACCTGGAGTAGAATTTGAAGCTACAAAATTGAGTCTAGAAAAAGACGAAAATGGCAATCCAAAACCTGCTGCAACTTACACTGGAACTACAGGTGAAAATGGTGAAGTTATCATCGATGGCCTACCAATAGGTAACTATGAACTTAGAGAAAAGTCATCTGTATCTGGGCACATCAACACTGGTCAAGTATGGCACTTCACAGTAGGTGGTGCTGACCTGGACCCATACGCTAATGACACAAGTTCAGGCGGTAGAAACTTGACAGATAATATTACACTTACTGGTTCATCTATTAAAGTAGTACAACCTCAACAAAACAATAATGTTGTCAATAACCCTAACCAAATATTCCCACACTCTGGAGAAACTTTTAGAATTGAAAATAATTATAAGATTGATCCAAGTGTAAAGATTAGTGCGGGAGATTACTTCATTCTTAAACTAAGTGATAATATCGACCTTGAAGGTGTAAGAAGGGGAGACCAAGATAACCTCGACTTATTTGCAGATGGTGTAGGTACAATAGCCAAGGCAAAATACGATAAAGAAGCTGGAACTATAACTTATACATTCACAAAATATGCTGACCAATACACGCTACAAGATTTCTCCAACACTTTGGCAGCTCACCCTACCCTTAATAGAGTAAAGAATTCAAGCTGGCAATCAGTTGGAACATCAGTAGGTAGTGATACAAGTAAGTATAAAGATATTTACTTTAACTATGTAGTGGATACAGAATATGGTTATGATAAC
>OKGJ01000117.1_pt1 | contig 11922 bp, 14 predicted proteins | sample 1614931 | NCBI WGS metagenome assembly OKGJ01 (sample SAMN04436981, study PRJEB24849) | human gut metagenome | biome: human gut; feature: NICU; material: stool | host: Homo sapiens | place: USA: Saint Louis, MO | collected 2010-07-01 | reverse complement strand
GCTAGCAGTGGTACTTAGAGCACAATGTTATTTGATTTTGAGTTCGTTTGATTTATGTTAGATACTTTGTGTTTACGCTGTTATGATAAAGTATCTGTTTATACGATGTTAACTATCGGTACTGTTAGTATAAATGAGATTTGTTTTTGTAACTTTTTTGTAATTTTTTCTCTTATTTTTATTTTTTTCAAAGAAAAACACCAAGTTTTTTGTCCTTGGTGTGTTGTCGTGTTTTAACTTACAATATATTTCATCTGTATGTGTTCGATTCCATCTTCATCGAATGGTTCTGAGGTTTGAATGAATCATAATTTTTCGTAAAAGTTCTTGGCGTAGGTTTGTGCTTCTATGATTACGGAGTCTGCGTGAAGTTCTTGTCCCGCAAATTCAATTGCTGTTTTCATTATTTGTGTTCCATACCCTTTGCGTTTGGTGGCTGCGATTACTCGTCCAATATGGTATGCATCATTTTGTTTGTATAGTCTGCAATAGGCTAGGATGTCTTTTCCTTGTTGCAAGTAGATGTGGTGGCTTTCTAAATCGATGTCGTCTACTTCGTGATATGGACATTGTTGTTCAACTACGAATACGTCGACTCGGAGTTTGTTGATGTTAAATAGTTCTTGTGTTGTGAGCTTGTCGAATAGTTTGATGATTGTGTTCATTGTTTCTCCTAGAAATTGTGCGATTATTGTTGGATAGTCAGTTGTGGTTCTGGTTGTCGATTCTTAAATGATTTGTTGTATGTTTTTTCTGCAATTGTAATCAAAGATGTGATGATTAGGGTCATTATTATGAATGTGACTTTTGGTGTGAATTTCACTGGTACTGATTTTGGAAATTGTACTAGGTATCCGTAATTTGTGTGGATTATTAGGTTGACTGTCATTATTCCTGCGTTCATTATGGTGGTTATGATGAGTGAATGTTTTAGTTTGAGTGTTGTTTGTTTTGTGAATAATATTGTCGCTCCACAATATCCTAATAGCAAATGATTGATAATGTAGGTAAGGTTGGTTATGTGCGGCCACAGATATTTGGATGGGTCTGGGAATGTAAATGCGATGATGGCTCCGATGAGTCCCATCCATGCGAAGTAGCGCATGAGTTTATCGTTGTGCAATATGTATGCCACCAGCATCATGATGGCGGATATTCTGCAATGAAATAGTGGCAATCCTTCTTTGATGAAGAGTGTATTATTTCCTACATACCATGAGAATAGCAGTATTTGTCCGCATAATCCTAATATTAATGCTGGTTTGAGTAGTTTGTTTTTGTTTTTGAATTTGTATGCCAAAAAAATTACTAGGACTAATGATAGTCTTAGTAATGTTATGTTGATATTGGTGTAGGTATCTTCGTTGTATCTGAAAAATTCTGTCATTAATTTAAAAATCTCCTCTTAGATTTACGGATTGTCCAGTGTTACATACTTTTTTGATTTTGCCGTCTTTTATGACGTAGCAATTTCCGTAGATTATGTTTTCTGTGGCTACGATGTAAGCTCCATCTTCTATGGCGTAGAATTTTTTTCCGTAGCTGTCTGGTAGTGTGACATCTTCCATGATTCGTTGATTGTCTATTCGTTGATGTTTCATCTCTTTGTAGTGTGGAAGTACAGATATATCCACAATACCTAGTCCTTTGAGAAATCTACGGTAGTGAGTGGATTTGACTTCGCCAAAATTTTCTGGCTGTGCGTATACTTCCTTGGCGCTGTTCATGCTCCCTGCACTGATTCCAATAACAAGTCCTTCGAAATCTTTAATGTATTTTTTAAGATAAATATCGTGGAAGAACTTGTTTTGTGTTGGAACGTGTCCTCCTGCAAGTATTATGAGGTTTGATTGCGATATGAGTTGTTGTAGTTTTCTTTTTTTATAAGGATACAAAATTTTCCAATGTTTGACTGTGAATCCACTTTTCTCGAAGGCTCTTTTATGATGAGAGCTTATTGTGTGTGTTAGAAATGGTGCGTGTGGATCTGATGGAACGTACAGACAGTAAATATCCTCTACGTATTCGTGGATTTTGTCGACAAAGCCATTTTGGCTGTTAAGTTGTCTTTTGTCAGGAGACATTATGTCACTTGTAAGTATCACGTTCATTTCGCTCTCCTATATTTCGATTTCGATTTTTCTTTTATTTTACCACAATATGTGGGTTTTGGGAGGTGTCGGACTGAAAATCTGGGATGTTTTGGTTTTAATGAGATTTACAGTGAAATAAAAATAGACAAACCGATACGGTTAGAGTGAGATTAGAATTGAAAAAAGTAGATGGAATTGTTGCCAAATAAGTTAGCGTTGAAATAAACAAAAAAGATCGTAGCTAAATGAGTCATCTGGAGAAAATTGTGCAAAATTCAATCGAAAAAATCCGGCTAAAATTTGACCGCGTAAGCGAAGCGTGCTTCAAATTTTAGGATTTTGAGATTAGAATTTTCCAATTTTTGTAAGCTAGACGAATGTGCTACGACTTTTATTTTTTTGTTGGTCCCTGTGTGATGTATACGTCTTGCGAACCCCCTCTCCCCTTTTTATAGAATTGAAAAAAGTAGATTACCGTGTTTGCTTAGAATATCATACGGAGAAAATTATTCCAAATTCAAGTGAAATGAAACGTTAAAAATCGCACTGTTTGAGCGTCAGCGAGTTTGCGATTTTAGTTTCATGAGCTTAGAATTTGTTAATTTTCGTAGTCTAGATATTCGTGCAAACACGGTTTTCTACTTTCTATAACTAATCTACTGATTTTAATGCTTCAAGCATATCTACTTTTTTCAATTTGTGGTTGACTATTACTCCCAACGCATAAAGTATTACAATTACCAAAATCACTGGTGCAATGTATACCCACACTTCGATGTTCGGGTTGAAGAATATTTCCGCTGGGGCGACTTTGTCCAAGATTACTTTGTGCAATATTTTCCCGCCAAATATTCCTGCGATTATACCTATTATCGACAAGCAAATCGTCTCACGATAGATGTACATGGTTACTTCGTTGTTGAAAAATCCTAGAACTTTTATAGTCGATAGTTCTCTGATTCTTTCTGCTACGTTGATGTTGGTTAAATTGTAGAGTATTACCATGGCAAGTAATAGGGACATTATCGTCAACACTGTCATTACTTTTGTGAGTGAGTTGGTCATAGTTTGTACTTGTATTATGATGTTGGTGTTTTGTGATACTGCTTTTACTCCATTTGATGCCATGAATTTGGCTGTGACTTTCTCAACGTTTGATTTTGATTTGTCTTTGAGTGATATGAAATAGCTGTTGTTCATTGGTTTTTCGCCTGTAACTTTTGCAAAATAATCGTCACTCATGAAGATAAAATGTCCAGCGTACATTTTGGTGATTTGTGCGATTTTGAATTTTCTATCTTGGTTTGCGACTTTCAGCGTTATCGTGTCGCCTATTTTTGCTTTCATCAAATCGGCGAGTTTCTGTGATATAACTACTCCGTCATTCGTTATTTTGAGTTTGTCTTCGGAGTTTTTGTGTTCCAAATTAATATACGGAGAAAATGTGTCCGTATGTGTGACTAGCATGGTTATTGTTTGTTCGTCTTCAATTCCCGGGATGTTTTTCGTTATATTTTCAAAGTGAATTGGAATGTAGCCTTGAATATCATCTGATTTTAATAATTGATCGATCTTTGCTTGTTCTTTTTCTGTTACAAAATCTTTCTTAGCAACTACTGCATCGTATTGTATGATTTGTCCGTATTGTTTGGTTTGGATGCCTTTGATTGACGATGAGATTCCTAGTCCTGCAAATAATAGTGCGACAGACCCTGCAACTCCGAATATCGTCATTAACATTCTTTGCTTGTATCTGAAGATATTACGTGCTGTGACTTTTTGCGTGAATGTCATTCTGCTCCACAATGGTGTGATTCTTTCCATGAAAATCTTGGAGCCTTTTGTTGGTGGTTTTGGAAGCAAGAGCTGCGCTGCTGTTTCTCTTAATTCTTTGACCGAGATGTAAACTGCTGGCAGTACGCTGCAGATGATGGCGAAAACCACAGATAAGCCCAATATTTTGAATGAAAAATAGTATTTGACTGGTGGTATGGTCATATTTGCCAAAAGCGACGTGCACAAAATGTATGGAAGTACGTACGTTCCAATTAGTGTTCCCAAAATCGTGCCCAATCCTCCAGAGATAAGTCCGTACAACACAAATTTCTTGATGACATCAGTATCATTGTAGCCCAACGCCTTCAGAATTCCTGCATTGTTTCGTTCTTCTTGGACAAATCTCGTCATAGTTGTGATGGTTACAAGCGCTGCGACAAGATACAACACAACAGGGAACAAATTACTTACTTTGGTAATTCCGGAAGATATCGTTTCGACCATTTTGATTCCATCTCCACCAGGCATTGTCCTTCTTGTGTATGTCGAATATTTTGGAAGTGACAATCCGTCGATTTCTATTTGTGCGTCGTGTATTTTGGATTCTGCGTCTTGGATTTTGTCGTCAGCTTTTTTCTTTTCATTTTCAAATTCTTTTTTCTTGTCGTCGAGTTCTTTTTGTGACGATGAAATTTTGTTAAGTCCTTCTTGGATTTGTTTTTTTGATGAATTCAGCTGTGCTATTCCGTTTTGGTATTTTGTTTTGGATGCGTTAAGTTGTGCTATCCCTCTGTTGTATTTCGCCAATCCATTTTGGTAGAGTTTCTTCTTTTCGTTTAGTTGGCGTTGTGAATTGTCAAACTTTGTAATCTTTTTCATTCCCAATTTGTATTGTTGTAGACCTTGGTTGTATTTTGCCAAACCTTCTGTGTATTTTGCTTCTGATTGCTTTAACTTTTGTTTCTGCTGTGCAATCGATGCTTGTCCTTGTGCGATTTCCGGAACATTTTCTGGATTTATCCCTTGTTTGATAAGTTCTGCTTTTTTCTGTTCAAGGTTTTGTGTTGCTTGTTGTATTTGTAGCTTTCCTTGGTTTATCTGAGCATTTGCAGAATCTAGGTCTTTCTTCGTAGCATCAAGTGTTGATTTTAATTGTGACAACTTCTTTCTATTTGCTTCGACTTCGTTTTTCTTAGCATTCAACTTTTTTTGTCCGTCGTCTAGTTGAATTTTCGCATCGTCTAATTGTTTCTTGGTTGCTTGAAGACGACTTTCTGCTGATTCGATTTGGTATTTTGAATTCTTGATTACGGACTCCTTGTCTGCGATTTGTTTTTGTGCCGATACTAGCTTTGCTTTTTCGTCGTCGATTTTCTTTTGTCCGTCGGATAATTTCTTCTCAGCATCAGTTATTTCTTTTTTTGCATCTTCAATTTTCTTCTTGGATTTTGCGATTTTGTCATTCGCCTTTGATTTGATTTCTTCGAGTCGTTGTTTGCCGTTATCTTTCAGTATTTCATCGAGTTGTTTCTGATGTTTGTCGACTTTTCTGGTGTATTCAGAGTCTGTATAATTAAGCCCACGCACATCGTGAAAGCGTGCACGCACAATCGTGTAGACATCTGTGTCGAAGTTGTCTGGTGTTACTACTGCGTATCCTTCCAAGTTTCCAGATCCCGCAGAAGAATTTCCCAAAGCTGTCTTGGATACAATTTCTGTAGAATTGACGAATCCTGTTACTGTGAATTCTTCTTTTTTCAAAATCTTGCTATCTTCGTCTTTTTCTTTGAATTTGATTTTATCTCCGATTTTGTATTTTGATTTGTATTGATCGGTAAGTGCTATGTCTCCGATTTTTTGTGGAAATTTGCCACTTACTAGCTCAAAATTAGATATGTTTTTAGTATTAGAAAAAATTCTGAATGATGTTGGCGTGTCATCTATCGTCGCATCTGAAAAATATCCGTACTCAACATCTGCTATGTTTTTGATTTGGTCGATCTCCTTCGTATCACTTGTCGTTATTCCGTAATCGCTGATGACATTGACATCGGACAAATTATAATCTTCGTAGTATTTGTTAGCCGATTTGTCGATATCGGGGCCTGTGACTTTGAGTGCGACAAGTGTCATGGATCCTAGCATCATCAACAACATTATCGACAAAAATCGTCCCTTAGATTCTATAAACGATTTAAAAATCGTCTTGTTTAATGTTTTCTTTTTCATTTTAGTATTCCAACGTTTCTATGTTTTGTGGATTTGCATTCATTACGACATCACGAATTTTCGCGTCGTGCATATGAATAACTCTGTCTGCAATCGGCGCCAACGCTTGGTTGTGCGTAACGATAACAACAGTCGCCCCTTCTTTTCTAACCATATCTTGCAAGATTTTCAAAACTTGCTTGCCTGTATGATAATCGAGAGCCCCTGTGGGTTCGTCGCACAATAATAGCTTGGGGTTTTTCGCAACTGCACGTGCGATTGCGACACGTTGTTGCTCTCCTCCGGATAATTGTGCTGGAAAGTTGTCGATTCTTTCTCCAAGGCCAACTGATTGTAAAACTTCTGTTGCATCTAGCGCATCTTTGACGATTTCAGATGCTAGCTCCACGTTTTCTTTGGCAGTTAGATTGGGAACAAGATTGTAGAATTGAAACACAAATCCAACGTCATTTCTTCTGTAATTTGTGAGTTCTTTTTCGTTGAATGTACTGATGTCCTTGCCATCTATGAGGACATTTCCTTCATCATTAGTATCCATTCCACCGAGAATATTTAAGACGGTTGATTTGCCCGCTCCTGATGAGCCGAGAATGATCGCCAATTCTCCTTTTTCTATTTCAAACGATATGTCGTTGTTTGCAATTATTTCAGATTGTCCTGATTTGTAGCGTTTGTAGCTGTTTTTCATTTCAATGTATGCCATGTTTCACCTCTTAAATAAACAATGTGTTGATTTATCTTATAAATTATTTTATATTAAAAGTAGAAATGTAACAAAACAATAGTGAACAGTTTGTTGATTTAAGGAGATTTTATGATTAGAGAAACAGATACCAGGGACAAATTAAAAAAAGCGTTGACGATTTTGTTGAACGAGAAAAGTTTGAACGATATTTCTGTGAGCGAATTGACGAAAGAGGCTCATATCAATCGTGGAACTTTTTATTTGCACTACGATGATAAAATGGATTTGGTGGATAATTTGGTGGAGGAAATCTTCGAAGAATTGAAGGAGATTTTGACGTCGGAAAAGGTCGGCAGCAAATATTCTTACGATATCATCAAAAAAGTTATCGATTATGTAAAGGATGATTTCGATTTTATTTACGCGTTGACGATGAACAGCTACAATTACATCAACGATATGTTGAGAAAGTTTTTGTTGGCGCTGATTGAAACGCTTCCGGAGTTGAAGCATTCGATTGACAATCACCCGTTTTTGCCGAAAGATTATTCGACGGAGGTTTTCTTGTCGTTGAATTCTGGAATTATTTTACATTGGATTAGAAAAGGTGGCGTGGAAAGTACGGAAGAATTGGCAAATTATTTCTACCAAGTGAGCAATTTAAAAACGACTTAGTCAGTGTGACTGAGTCGTTTTGCTGCATTCTAAATAAATGTTACTGTTTCTGACAAATCTTTTCTTTTGTTCATTAGTTTTCCTTTAGTTTGGTTAATTGGTTATTAAAATTTTCTTCAATTAGCTCATATATTACAGAGGAGCGAATGTTCCCCAATTGATCTGTCCACGAATTTTCTTTAATTTCGGTATTGACAAAGCCTAGTTTTTCATAAACATGATGTGCCCTTTTATTCTCAGCAGTTGTTGACAATAATATTTTCTCAAATCCTTTTGAAAACAATTCACTGATTAATAAACTTAAAATAATTTTTCCCAGACCTCTATTTTGATATTCTTCTTCACAAATTTTAATTCCAATCTCCACCGATTTATGATCAAGTTTCTTGTAATTCATTTCTCCAATTGGAAATTTGTTATATTCAATTATCAAGAGAGCATTATTTATCATGTCGTGATTTTTAATATTTTGTATAACTCTGTTATCGGTAGTGTTTAGTCCAAGAGGAAATCCTGCATGTTCCATTACCCTGCCATCATTCCACCATTTTAATAAATTAGGTGCATCTTTCAAAGAGGCGTTTCTAACTAATATTTCGTTATATTTTAAATTCATTAAATCTCCAGATTAAGTATCGTTTAAATAAATGTTACTGTTTCTGACAAATCTTTTCTTTTGTCGTGAAGTGGATTGATTTCAGAATCTTCAGCAGGATAGCCGATATCTAGCATCATTAGCACTTCTTCTTTTGCAGGAAGGCGGAACTTCTTGTGTGTGATGTCTGGATCCAAGAAATTGATCCAACAACTTTCCAATCCTTGGTTTTTCGCTGCAAGCATCAAATGAGTAGCGACGATAGATGCATCTTCTATTCCGGAATCTCTTCTATCACCAGGATATGTAAACACGTTTGTCTTGTCAAAAGTTACAAGCAAAACTGTACTTGCTCCATATCTACAAGGTGTCACTTCGTCGACTTTTTTCAAGTTTTTTTCTGATTGTATTACATAAATGTGATGTTCTTGCAAGTTTTTCGCTGTTGGAGCTAGTCTTCCAGCTTCCAAAATCTTGTCCAGTTTTTCCTTTTCTACCTTTTTGTCGCTATATTTTTTGCAAGAATATCGATTTTTGATTACTTCTTCAAAATCCATATTATTCCTCCCGTAATTTTTAAAATCTAATACTAATATATCACATTTATGAGATTTTGTAATATTTTGACAAACAAAAAACCAGTACACATTTTCACGCATACTGGAATATCCTATTAATTACTTTTGTTGAGTGAAGTTGTTGAATACTTCTGTCAATTTTTGTTTTACATCTTCTGGGATTTGACCTTCTGATTCTTCAACTTTTTTGTAAAGATCAGGGTGTTGTTCTTTTACTTTGTTTACAATTTCTGATAGTGCACCACCTTGTAAAAATCCCGGTAATTTGTTCTTCAATTCTTCTGGAATTAAATCCATAATTTTTTGTTCTGTGTTTGCCATTTTGTGTCCTTTCTTGATTTAAAATTATTTCGACGTTCCTACAGTACATTTATACCCATTTTTTTCAAAATAAAAAAGGTCCAACCAAAATTGATTGAACCTTGTTGTATTATAATTTAACTACGTTAACTGCTCTGTCGCCTTTTTCAGAAGCTTCAACATCGTAGGAAACTTTTTGTCCTTCTTCTAATGTTCTGAAACCATCTTCTTGGATTGAACTTTGATGAACAAAAATGTCCTTGTTGTCTTCTCCTGTAATAAATCCGAATCCTTTAGTAGAATTAAACCATTTAACTGTTCCGTTACTCATAATATCCTCCTTGTTATTCCGTAGAATAACCGTACCACTGTACTGTTTTTTATTTTTTGTGATAACTAATTAATTTAAGAGAATAAAATATTTTACAAAACTTTGATTCACTACTCTTAATTACTTACTACACTTATAGTATACAACGTAAAAATTATACTGTCAAGTTTTTTTGAAAAATAATTTTTGTGTTTTATAAGTTTATCTTTTCATTTCTTTATGCTTTGCAGTCATAGATGTGACTGTTAATTTAAAAACTCTAGTTCTTGGAATTGCTTTTGGATTGAATTCAAAATGTTTTGTATGATATTTGTCTGTCATCACAGTTAGTGCTTTGAATTTTTCATGCTGATCTGTCACATATTCTACTACACCCTTTCCCATTATGCTCGAATAATTCATCGTGCAGTATCCTATTTCTCTATTGGAATACAAATCGTGATTGCAATCCATCTCGAAAGAAGCCTTGTTGTTCTTGTCGATGAGTTCGTATTTGTAGCCTTCCAATGCGCCATGAAAGAACAACACCAATTCACTGTCAATCACTTCATATCCAAAATTCAACGGCAAAATATAGGGATAACCCTCTTCATCCACAAGCCCAAGCCTACATACATCACACGCATCAATTATTTTCAATTGTTCATCAAAACTTGTGATTTCACGATCTTTTCTTCGCATTTTATCTCCTTTTCTTTAACGATTTTAGATATTGTTTTTGTTCTGGTGTTATTCTGAAACTTTCCCTCGCTTTTTGAATGGTTTTGTTGTGTGTCCAATCATCTAGCAAATTATCTTCCAGCACGAATATAACATCGTCCCATTGTTTTGCCAATGCTGTCGCGAAAAACCACGCAATCATCATATTTACATAGTATTCTTCGCTTCTGATATCAGTCGCTATTTTCAAATACTCTACCTTGAACTCATCATTCAAGAAATATTTCATCAACAGACAAATCGCAACCCTCACTGTGTAGGTGTGAGATGTTTTTGCCCACAATTTTATTTTTTCGATTAATTTATCGGTATTTTTCGTGAAAATTTTTGGCGAAATGCAATCGCACACTGCCCAATTATCGACAAACGGAAGAAATCTCTCCAAGTGATCTATACAATCGTCGTAATTTTTCATATTAGAAATCAAAATAGAATGAAGCATATTTTCTTCGTAGTATGTGTGTGGCAAATCTTCCATGAAAATTTGTGCCTGTTTTTCATCGATTTTTTTCGCTAATTTTCTCAAATCGGGCATTCTAACTCCAATTATCGTAGATTTGTCGATAGTCGGGATTAGCTTAGCTTGAAAATCTCGGTATTTCAAATCTTGTAGGGATTTGAGTTCATTAATTATTTCCATTTTTATTTCCAATCAAGGTATAAATCTTATAACCAACGCTTACAGTCATCAAAATTCCAAACACAAAAAGCTTTGTCGCAACGGATGGATTTCCATCTTTAAAATATCCGTAACCTGCCCAGTACAGCAAGACTGTGACGATAGTAGCAATTATCCAAAAAATCACCACTAATATTTTGTAAATTTTGTTGAGCGTCGGATTGTCTTTTCTATTTCTGAAGATTTTTTCGAATAAAGCGATTAATGCCACGACTATCAGCACGTAAATTATATTATAAACAAATTTATTCATGATATCATCCTTTGCATAAAATTCTATGTACAGGTATTTATGTTTATATTATAATATGAATGGTGATTAAATGAAATACGTGTTTTTGTTGAGTAGCAAGGCCGGAGCAGGCTCATTCTCAGAATTAGAGCACTCAATTGTGAAGTGTTACTCAAGCAATAATTTGAAATATACAATAATAAAAACAGAACACAAAAACCACGCTTGTGAAATCGTTCAAAAATATTGCGATTGTTCGGACGTCGTTTTGTATGTGTGTTCAGGAGATGGAACATTAAACGAAGTAATAAATAAAATGAAAGAAATCAATGCAAAGTTCAGTATGGGACTTATTCCATCGGGAACAGCGAATGATTTTTCCAAGAATTTCGATTATTCAAACTTCAAAATCGAAAACACAATCAAGCCCGTTATTGACGATATCGATTTAATCAAAGTCAACGGAAGATATTGTGTGAACGTGCTCAGTTTCGGTTTTGATACAGTGATTTTAAATTCCGCGTATAATTTGTTGAAGAAAAACCCAAAACTCAGGGCAAATGCATATCCTCTTGCCGTTTTTCAAAATATATTTAAAATCCCAAAATACAAGATGGAATCTAGTACAAGTAACGGAGAAAACGGAGATGTGAATTTGAAAGGATATTATCTTTTAGGTGCCATTTGCAATGGTGGTTTCTACGGAGGAGGGTTCAATCCTTCACCATATGCGAATTTGACCGATGGAGTGTTGGAAATGTGCTTGGCAGAAACAATGCCATTGTACAAGATAATTCCTTTGATTTTCAAATACAAAAAAGGTGCTCATCTGTCACATCCTCTTATTCATTTTCAAAAATTAACTAAAGGAAGTATCAAATTCGAGAAAGAATTGATGGTAAACGTCGATGGAGAAATCTTCACGACTGATTTCTTGGATTTCAAAGTATTGCCAAAAGCATTGCGATTTGCGAGGGTTTGCGATTATAGGAAGAAATAGAGTTTTGTCACGGATGTGATACAATATCT
>OKGJ01000107.1_pt1 | contig 12605 bp, 16 predicted proteins | sample 1614931 | NCBI WGS metagenome assembly OKGJ01 (sample SAMN04436981, study PRJEB24849) | human gut metagenome | biome: human gut; feature: NICU; material: stool | host: Homo sapiens | place: USA: Saint Louis, MO | collected 2010-07-01 | reverse complement strand
AATTATATCACACTTTTATTTTTTGATAACACGTCTTGATAAATTGTAGAGATTCAAATTTGCAAATAAAAAATAACGCATGCAAAATGCGTTATTTTTTATAGATTGTTCGATTTTTTCTGTTATTTCATCTACGTTTCTGTCATTATAGCCGTAAAATTTTGACTCGATATTTTTGCTTTCGAATAATTTTTCTAATTCTTCCATGAAGACTCCCTTGTCATCTGTCATTTCTACGGAATTTACACAATGAGCAATGTCTTTTATAGCGGAGATTTCTCCTTTGAATTCTTCTGATTTGCAAGTAAGCCCGATTCCACAGCTAGGAGAACCGTCTATTCCTATAACTCCCAAAAAATTTACTCCGTCCTTGATATAATCGGAGATTTCGTTGACAATGGGGCTTAATAAATCACGGCTAGTTTGTCTGTAAAAATTATTGTCGAATTGTTCGTACACGCTTCCCCAGCGATTGGGCCCGTACATTCTGTTTTCTGGACAAGGAAGTTGGAAAATTCCTACGTTCATTTTCATTAAATTTTTGATCAAACTCAAATTATCTTTCCTGCCAGCATCGTTTTTTACAACAGCAAGTTCGTTCAATAAACAATGTGACACCAAAATTATATTTTTATATTCTTGCATACACACCTCTGTAAAATAATTATAGCATATTTTAATAATACACCAAATGTATGATATAATTAATACAATGGTAAACAGGAGGATAAAATGAAATTAGTAAAAATACGATGACAAATTGGTACTAGACGAAGTAAATTACGAATTCAAAGAAGGAGTCATCACTTCTGTTTTGGGGAGAAATGGAGCCGGAAAGACAACTCTGTTCAATGTCTTATACGATGAGATAGATTTTGATTCAGGAGAATTCTACTTGGAAAATGAAGGTGTAATTGAACAACTTGATAAAGAAGACATAGGAATGCTTTTTTCTGAAAATTTCTTGCCAGAATTTCTTACAGGATATGAATACATCAAATTCTATCGTGACATCAATTCTCCAAACGATATAAAAACAGTTGAAGATTACATGGAAATGATGGAATTTTCCAAGAAAGATCAAAACAGACTCATCAAAGATTATTCACACGGAATGAAAAGCAAAATTTCTTTGATAACACTGTTCATCTCAAGACCGAAAGTTTTGTTATTAGATGAACCGTTGACAAGCTTGGATGTTGTAATCAGTACGCAAATCAAAAAATTACTTATGGAATTGAAATCACAAGGAAGAATTATTGTACTATCCACACACATGTTAGATTTGGCAAAACAAATGAGCGAAGAAATTGTACTACTACACCACAAAAAGTTACAAAAATTGGATTTGGACAAAAATGATGAGAAATTCGATGCAGATCTTTACGACATTTTAAAGGATGAGTCTGATGAGTAATTATCTTAGCACTTATTTGAAACTTGTCATGAAGATGAAGCTCAATCAGACAGTGTATCAGCTTCGTAAACTTTCAATTTTCAAGAAAATTATCCCATCTGATATTTACGGAAATGACGTGTTGAGCTTTGGTTATTCTGCAATTTTCTACATTTCATTTGTATTAAAGACAATACTTTACAAAATTTTGTACTGTGCATTAGTTTACGGCATTGCAACTATAGGAACAGCAAAGATTTTCAAAGGCAGTATTCAAGAAAATATAATGATATCTTTGTTTTATCTGTCAGCTGTTATTGGAAGTATGATTTCAGAATTTACGTACGTAAGTTTCGATAATGAGGATTCTATTTGTGTCAAAGCCTTGAAACTTGACGCCAAAAAATACACGATTTTGCAGGATTATTTGTCAGACATTAGCTTTGCAATCTCAGGAATAATATTCGCGATATTTTTTGCTATCTTCGACATCGATCCAATGAATGCAATGAATATCACTGTATTTTGCCTTGGATTTAGAAAATTAATCAAATACATCAATATTTGTGCGTATTCGACTAAAAGTCACAAACACTTAACTAAAAATTACATTTGTATGTGGGCGATTTTATTGTCGGGAATGGGACTTTTGGTATTGTACAGCACGAAATCCAAAATCTTCGTACAAATATTTTATTCAACTTACGCGCTTATTTTCGGGATTATTGCATACATTGTCGGTTCGATTTTCATTCATAAAACAGAAAAAATCAGACATATAGCTAGAATTGAAATTACCAATAAATCCATAATCGATCGCGACAACACATTTAAAGATATCAACACGGTCGCATACCAAATCGACGACGAAAAAATAGCACAAGAAAACGGGAAAATTTACGATAATTACAACGGGATTGAATACATCAACAAATTATTCCGCTACAGATTCAAACACAAATACAAAAAAATGATACTAATTCGTTCGGGGATAATCTTGGCTGTTGGTGTAATTGGATTTATCGTACTAAGAGGACTCACAATCAATCCGAAACCAAGTGATTTGAAAATATTAGTGTCAGTATTTCCGATAATCTTGTTGTATTTCGGAATACAAATAGCAGTCCCAGAATCATTTAATAGATTTATGTTTTTGAATATGGATAGATATTTGATGAAACAAATGATTTATGCAAACAAACAAAACATAAAACAAACACTCAATTTCAGAATAAAACAAAACCTAAAAGACAACGCACCTACATTTGGATTGGTGTTATTATTGATAATAAGTTGGATATTCGCCGCAAAATTAAACACAACAGATTTGTTAATAAAAGCCGCAGTCGCAGTCATCATAATCTACTTGTATCAATCAGTAAAACAACTCTACATGTACATGCTACTTCAACCATTCACAGTAGGACTCAAAAGCAAAAACATCGTCTACTCGATATTAAACACTTTTGAATCATTATTGTTTTGGGGAATAATAATACTTCAAATAAAATTGAATTTCAACATAGGATTAGTAGCCTTGGCAATCTGTGTGATTTATAGTGTTGTGGGATATTTCTTGGTGTTGGCTAAGGGAGATAAAACATTTAATTTAAGAAAAAGTTAGTAATCAAAAAGGCTATGAGTTAACGCTCACAGCCTTTATTTTTCGTGTTGCTTGATTATATTTTCCAATCTTTTGTATTCTTTTTTAAATCTCGGGTTTGTGGATTTTGATTTCAATTTATTTAAGTTTTTTCGAGCTAATACAAAATCGTCGTCGAATATGTTTTTCATTATATACAATTGTTTGATGTTTTCGCCGTAATTTGGACTGTTTTCAAATTGTTTTAAAAGCTTTTCGTGTGTTGTGAATAGCTCATTAAATTTAATTTGATCGTTCAATTTGAATTGGGCGATCATTGTATTGAGCCAATATATCAATTGAAGGTCTTGATTTTTTAATTGGTCTTTTGCAATTGTTTCATAAGTTGACAATGTTTTATTAGGTTCGTTCAATTCCAAATATCCCGCTCCCAAATTCATTTTCATTACTGTTTGTATGTGTTTGTTTTTGATTTTGGGGATTTTGGGTTCTAATTCGTTGACGAAATCTTTGTATTTCATTTCTTCGAACAGTTTCATTGAATGTTTCAATTCGTTTGTTTTGTAGGAGTAATAAATTGTGTTGACTATTAAAATGACTGCCAAGACAACCCCACCGATTATCCAATAATATTTAAGCATTACTTTGTCGTCGATTTTGAAGACAAGGCTTACGATCAGCATGACTATTCCGATTGCAAATGCGATGCCAAATAATTTTAGAAATTTTTTCATGTGTACCTCTGTTTTATGTTTATTTACTTGAAAATATCAAATATACTTCTTGTTGTTTTGTTATAAATCTTATTGTAAAGTGCTTTTTTGGGGTTTTTTAACCAACCAATGCCCTTTTTCCCATAAGTTGGATCAATTGCAGACTTTAGTTGTCTTTTGTACTTTGAAGTTGTTCTTGCTTTGAATGATTTCTTCAAGCTTGGTGTTCTAAATCCTATTTTCATAAGTGCCTTCCTTTATATATTATTATATATTAATTATAATTCATTTTTGCGGATTTTCAATTGGGTTTTGTATTTGAAAATTTTGTGAGATAATAAAAACGGTGATATTATGTTAGAGTTTATGAACTTAAATGATAAAAACATGATAGCTGTTCAAGGTGCTGGCGGAAAAACTTCGAGCGTTTTTTTGCTTGCAAATGAGTTCAAATCAATGAATGAAGCATCTCTTGTTAGTACGACTACTAAAATGGGGATTGTGAGTGAGGATAAATTTGATTATTTGCACACATTCAATGAGAAAATGAAAATTGTAGATGGGAAAATATATTTCGCATCGAAATCACGTACCGATACAAAAGAAATCGGATTTGAACCTGAATTTTTCGACAAAATTTTTCTTGATGGTTTGTTTTCGAATATAATTTTGGAAACGGATGGGGCAAAGACAAGACCTATTAAAGCTCCTCGTGAAGATGAGCCTGTAAATCCTAAAAACATCACTCATTGTGTTGGTGTTATGGGGCTTGATAGCGTGGACAAGCCTTTTGATGAAAGATTTTGCCACAGAAAAGAATATATGGAGAAAATTATTGGAAATCCCAAGATTTTGACAACAAAAAGCTACGCTGAAATCATCAATTCTAATTGTGGTCTGTTCAAAAATTCGTACGATGCGAAAAAGTTTTTGATTTTGAATAAGGCAGACACACAACAAGATATTGAAAATGCGATGAATATTATTGATAAAATTGATGTGGACGTGAAGATTTTTGTGATGAGTTTTGGGAAAATTATAAAAATATACTAGGAGGATTTTATGAATTTACTTGAAGATTTGAATTTTGATGAGAATCATATTATTAAGGATACAATTGTTAGAAATGAAAAGTTTGACATTCACAGAATCCAATCGAAAAACGAAACATCAGGACCATATAATCAGGACTTTGACGAATTTGTTGTCATAATTAAGGGGGAAGCGATGTTAAATGTCGAAGGAAAAGATGTAAGACTTAAAGAAATGGATACGTATTTTATTCCTAAAAATGTAGTTCACGAAGTAAAAAGCACAAGTGATGAATGCGTGTGGCTGTGTTTTACGATAAAATAGTTGACAATTGTATCAAGAGAGTATATAATATTTTGGTATGTAAAAGGAGTCATTTCCTTTTATACAATACAGAAAGTCGCCGATGGCCGGGTGTGCGACGTGTCTAAATTCCCGGTGAGAAAACAATCGCTTTTTGGCAGCGATGTCCAAGTAGCCAAATATTGTAAATAAAGGAAAGGATGAATTGAATGAAAACTTATATACCTAAGAAAGATGACATCCAAAGAAAATGGTATGTAGTAGATGCAACAGATGTTGTTTTAGGTAGATTATCTACTGAAGTTGCTTCTATTTTAAGAGGAAAAAACAAACCAATGTTTACTCCTAATGCGGATGTTGGAGATTACGTAATTGTAATTAACGCAGAAAAAGTTAAATTAACAGGTAAGAAATTAGAACAAAAAGAATTAAGACATTACACAGGATACGCTGGTGGTCTTAAATCAATTACCTACAAAGACTTAATGCAAAAAGACCCAGAAAGAGCTGTAACTCATGCTATCGTTGGCATGCTTCCTCACAACTCTTTAGGACGCCAAATGGCTAAAAAATTAAGAGTTTACAGAGGCGCTGATCACGATCACATCGCTCAAAACCCTGAAGTTTTGGAAATTAAGTAGGAGGTAATTAAATGGCTAATAATAGATATCAAGGAACTGGTAGAAGAAAAACTTCTGTTGCTAGAGTTACTTTAGTACCAGGAAGTGGAAAATTCACAATTAACAAAAAAGATATAAGTGAATACTTTAACTTCGATACATTAAGAGTTATAGCTAAGGAAGCTTTGGAATTAACAAACAACACTGAAAGCTATGATGTTACTGTTAATGTAAAAGGTGGCGGATACACTGGTCAAGCAGGTGCTATTAGACATGGTGTTGCTCGTGCTTTATTAGAAGTTGACCCAGACTACAGAGCTGAATTAAAAAGAGCAGGTTTCTTAACTAGAGACCCTCGTAAAAAGGAAAGAAAGAAATACGGTCTTAAAAAAGCTCGTAAATCTCCACAATTCAGTAAGAGATAGTTATATCGAAATTATTCCCACAGATTTTTGTCTGTGGGTTTTTTATTTGCGTAAAAAATTATTATTTTATACTCCTAATCAATATATGATATACTTATTAAAGTAAAAAGGTTGTGATTATTTTGAATATCGATATTATTTCGGTGGGTAAGGTTAAGGAAAAATACATAAAACTAGGCATTGCTGAATTTTCGAAAAGATTATCTGCACACTGCAAGCTAAACATAATTGAGGTTGATGATTTGAGTGCTGCAGAGAATTTGTCCGACAGTGAAAAGGAGATTGTGAAGGACAAGGAAGCGGAGAAAATCTTGTCGAAAATCAAGGATAATCACTACGTGATTACGCTTGAGATTTTGGGAAATCAACTTACTAGCGAAAAATTAGCCGCCAAGATTGAAAATTTAACTGTACAAGGCCATTCTAATATTTGTTTTGTTATCGGCGGATCTTTGGGACTGGGGAAAAGTGTGCTTGACAGGAGCGATTATGCGCTTTCTTTTTCCAAGTTTACATTTCCACATCAACTGATGAGGTTGATTTTGTTGGAACAAATTTACCGAAGTTTCAGAATAATTAACAATTTGCCATATCATAAGTGAGGATAAAATGAAGGGAAAAAAGACAACTATTGCATTGGCTTTTCTTATAGTGATTTTAGTTAGTGTGATTGGCTTTAGATATTCAGAGATTTCTGGGAAATCTCCAATTCAACCATCACAAAAAAGTTCTCAAGTGAAAAATGTGACAAAATCAGAAGAAAAATCAAATAAAAAATCAGATAACGAAAAAGAAAATAAAAATCTGAAAAAGACAGAGATAACCATAACTTGTTGGGGCGATTATATGAATCACATAACTCAAATTCGCCAAGCAAAAGCTACAAATTATGATTTTACGGATTCTTTTGCGGTTATTAAAGATATTGTGGGTAAGAGTGATTTATCCATAGTCAATTTGGAAACGACTATTGCGAAGAATGAATCAGACATGAGTGGTTATCCAGAATTTGCAACGCACGAAAATGTTATAAAGGCGTTAAAAGATACAGGATTTGATGTGGTGAGCACTGCCAATAATCATTCTTACGATAGAAGACTAAAAGGGATTGACCACACAATTAATACAATTGAAAAATACGGTTTAAAAAGAACTGGAACGTTCAAGGAGAACGAATCGACCAATCCACTTATCATTGATGTGAAAGGGATAAAGGTTGGATTTTTTTCATATACACAAATGCTCAATGGATTTGAAAATTCTATGCTTAATTCTGGACGAGATACTGCGGTAAATTTAATAAATATGGAACAAATCCAAAAAGATGTGGATTATTTAAAGCAAAATCACGCAGATGTGATAATGTGCTACATGCATTGGGGAGAGGAATATTCTGATTATCCTAACTCTTATCAGAAAAACACGTTCAAGAAACTTTCAGATATGGGAGTTGACTTGGTGATAGGATCGCATCCGCACACAATACAAAATGCTGATGTTATTGAAAACGACGGCAAAAAATCATATTGTGTTTATTCAATGGGAAATCTAGTTTCAGATCAAAGAGAATCCTACGGACAATATTACGGTGTAGAGATTGGAGTGTACTCGGATATTAAAATTGAGAAAATTGGGGACAAGACAACTGTAAAAAGTTTCGAAAACAAGCCATACTATCTAGACAAATACACAGATAGTGTGACTACAAGATATGTCGTAGTTCCAGTTAAACAAGTCCTTAATTCAGAGATAAATTATCCAAGAAAAGACAAAATAATATCCAAATTGAACAGAGCAAATCAACATTACGAGAAAATTTTTAACAAGGAGTAAAAATGGGAAATATAATACTTACAGGTGACAGACCAACAGGAAAATTACATTTGGGTCATTACGTAGGCTCATTAAAAAACAGAGTTATCATGCAAAACAAAGGGGATTTCGACAAGATGTATGTCATGATTGCCGACGCGCAAGCTTTGACTGACAATTTTAACAATCCAGACAAAGTCCGTGACAATATCATTGAAGTTGCGCTTGATTATCTAAGTTGTGGGATTGATCCTAATAAAGTTACGATATTCGTGCAATCACACGTTGAACAACTAACAGAATTGATGTTTTATTATATGAACTTAGTTACACTTTCAAGACTCGAAAGAAATCCTACAGTTAAAGCAGAAATCAAACAAAAAGAATTTGGAGCGAGCATTCCTGTTGGATTTTTGACTTATCCAATCAGCCAAGCAGCTGATATCACGCTTTTCAATGCAAATATAGTTCCTGTTGGAGAAGACCAGCTTCCAATGTTGGAACAAACACGTGAAATTGTCAGAACATTTAACAATTATTACTCAGAAGTTTTGGTTGAACCAAAAGCTGTAATTCCTGACAATAAAATCTGTTCCAGACTTCCAGGATTAGATGGCAAAGCGAAAATGAGTAAATCATTGGGTAACTGTATTTATTTGTCGGATTCTGAAAAAGATGTCAAATTAAAAGTAATGAGTATGTTCACAGATCCTAACCACATTCAAATTACAGATCCTGGAAAAGTTGAAGGAAATACAGTGTTCACTTATTTGGACGCTTTCTGTACAGACGATGATTTCTCAGAATTTCTTCCAGATTACAAAAATTTGGACGAATTAAAAGATCATTACAGACGTGGTGGACTTGGCGATGTCAAAATCAAAAAATTCTTGAACAATATTTTGCAAAAAGAATTATCTCCAATCAGAGAAAAAAGAAAACACTACGAACAAAACATTCCAGAAATCTTCGATATGTTGTTAAAAGGATCAGAAGATGCCAGAGAAGTTGGAGCAGAAACTTTGAAGAAAGTAAAAGCTGCAATGGGAATCAACTACTTTGAAGATGTGGAATTGATTAATAAACAACAACAAAAATACAAATAAATGAGAAATCAATCACGTCAGTGGTTGATTATGGATAGCAAACCATCATATACGAATATCTAGACTTCAAAAATTGATGATTTCTAAATCTCAAAATCCTAAAATCGCAAGCACGCTGAAGCTTACGCAGTCCGATTTTGACGGATTTATTCGATTTGAAATCTTGACAATTTTTTCCGTATGATATTCTTAGCATGAAAGGTTTGCTATATTTTTTATATATGTCAATCACTTCGGTGGTTGATTTTTGCTTGATTATTAAAATATAAATTTTATTTGATTTTTCATTTGCTTAAAATTATTATTTAAGGGTATAAATAATAAAGGAAAGGAAGATTATTATGTTAAGAGCAAAAGTAGGATCTAGATTATATAATATAAACGAAGCTATTAAGCTTGGAGAAATTGCGATAGCTAGCTTGAATGAGGTGCAATCTTATTTGGGTACAGCATCAGGATGGGGAATTTTCGATATTTTCAAGGGTAAGACTATTACTACTATGATTAAAAGATCGAATTTAAAAAAGGCGAAGAATCAAGCGAAGAAGGCTGATTTGGCGATTAGAAAGTTCAATAATATTATGATTGATTTGGACAAGAAACCAAGTGTTGGTTTCAGATACAAGAACACGTTTTTCTTGGCGGATTATTTTGATAATAAGCTTTTTGACTCTGTAATTCAAATGCAAATTCTCAATAACAAGAGAAATTGCGACGCTGCTATTAAGCAATTGAAAAAAGAAGTGTATAATTTACAAAAGGAAAAAATGAATTTAATGAATGAATAGATTTTATAGGGGGTATTATGTTCAAAGAGTTTAAGAAATTCATTACTGAAGGTAATGTAATGGATTTGGCAGTTGCCGTTATCATGGGTGCTGCTGTTAAGGAAATGGTAGATGGACTTATTAATGGACTTATAGCACCTTTGATTGGGGCTGCAACTGCAGGAATTGATATGAAAGAAATGGCAGCAACTGTTGCAGGAGTTAAGTTACAATACGGTTTGTTCTTGGATGCTTTGGTTAAATTTATTATAATTGCATTCGTAGTTTTCTTGATTGTTAAAGCTATCAATAAAGGTCGCGATGCTTTGCATAAAGAACCGGAAGCTGATCCAACAACAAAAACTTGCCCATATTGCAAGAGTGAAATCGACATTACTGCTACAAGATGTCCACATTGTACATCTGAATTAACAGAATAATTTGACATAAAAGGGGATTGTATCCTCTTTTTTTGTTGTCTTGTGTTATACTGAAAAAGGAATGATTAATTTATAATAAGGAGATTATGATGAAATACGATTTTGAAACGATTAGTGACAGAAACGAAATGGGATCTAGAAAATGGGCTGTAAGAAGCGAACAATTTCCGAATATGAAAAAAGATGTAGTTCCATTTAGCGTTGCAGATATGGAATTCAAAAACGCACCAGAAATTATCGAAGGTTTGAAAAAACGCTTAGATAATTTGGTTTTGGGATATTGCTCTCCTACAGACAGATTTTACAATAGCATCATAAATTGGGACAAGAAACGCCACAATGCAGATATAAAAAAAGAATGGATTGTCGAAGTTCCAACTGTTGTAGATGGATTTTTTGCTGCAGTAAGTGCTTTCACTAAAAAAGGCGATTCTGTAATGATTATGAGACCAGTGTATGGTCCATTCAGATTTGCCATTGAATTTAATGAAAGAGTTATGACAGATGTTCCTTTGATTTCAGACCAACGCAACAATTATTCAATTGATTTTGAAAAATTTGAATCAGAATGTAAAAAGTCTGAAAACAAAATGGTTATTCTTTGTAATCCTCATAATCCGGGTGGAATTTTGTGGAGCAAGGATGATTTGGAAAAAGTAATCAAGATTGCGAATGATAATGATGTGATTGTTGTGGTTGATGAGATTTGGCAAGATATTGTTATGCCGGGAAACACTCACACATCTGTGCTTTCTTTGGATAGAAAATTAATCGAAAAAACAGTTGTGTGTCAATCTTCTACAAAAGCTTTTAACTTGGCAGGACTTTGCTGTGGATATACAATTATTTCCGATTCCGAAATGATGGCTCAATACAAGAAGACTTTGGATATTATGAGAAGCAACGCTGTCAATGTTATGGGACTTGAAGCTACACAATTGGCTTTTGACGAAGCTGAAGACTGGCTTGACGAATTAATCAATGTTATAGATACTAACCAAAAAATCGTCTACGATTTCTTCCAAGAAAAATACCCTAAAATCATAGTAAATCACCTTCAAGCAACTTATGTTATGTGGATGGATTTCAGATGTTTAGGATTGAACAGCGACGATTTGCTTAAAACATTGGGTGAAAAAGCTGATTTGGTATTCACTGACGGAAGATTTTTCGGAGAATGCGATGGATTTGTACGATTTAACGTTGCAGCTCCTACAAAAGTCGTAAAAGACGCATTAGTTAGATTGGATAATTTACTACAAGAATTATACAAATAAACACAAAAATCCCGAAACTCGTTTGAATTTCGGGATTTTTTTAATTTCTATTTTACATTCAAAAATTGTTGCATAAATTCGAAAGGACCATTATCCACTTGAACTTTTGGATTATTAATTGATGTGTCTTCTTTTGAAGTTATTGAGATGTTAATGCTTTCTGTATCTTTTGATTTTGGAGTTGATTTTAAGCTAACATCGTATGATTTGTCCTTGAATTCAAATGTTAAATTGAACTTATCGTCTTTGTTAGTTGTCTTTAATGTGTTCATTTTTTCTTCGAATTCTTTTTTAGATTGGTCTGATTTTAAATTATTTTCAATTTCTTGGATTTTTTGTTGTTCTTGGTCTGTAAGGTCACTTCCCTTGGCAAGTTTGGCGTATTCTTTGAAGTTTTTCAATAAAGTTTTTCTTGAATATTCCATGACTTTTGCCCATTGTTCGCCAGTCAAATTCACAGAGTATTTGTGGTTGCCATCTTCTTTAACAGTTAATTCCTTGTTGTCGATTACAAAGTCTTTTGCGATTCTAACTTGGAATTTTGTATTTGATGATAAAAGTGGCATGAACACAGTGAAATCTCTTACAGTTGTCGCTTGGAAATTTTGCTCAGTTAATTTTTGCAAAATTTGTGTAACATTGAAGTACAAGTTTTTTTGAATCAAAGCTTCCTTCATTTTTGGTGGAAGATTGTTAGCAAATGCATCGTAATTCAAGTACGCTTTTCCATCTTGGATTGCAAAGTGAAGTTCACCCAAGTTGTTTCCTTGACCAGCTAATTGAGCTACATCGCTTGTAACAGTTGCCATTGCAACTCCTGTTGTTTTGTCTTGTGTTGCTTTGACTTTGATTTCTTTTAGCTTGGAAGTTTCATTCTTGAATTCATAAGATTGGTTCTTCCATTCAGTTGTTTTTCTAAAATCGTTTAATAGGCTTACTTTTTCTTTTGCTTGAGAGCAAGCGCTTAAAGTTATTACCATAAGTAGTGATAATAACACTAATGTAAATTTCTTTTTCATAAATTCCCCCTGACAATAATATTATAACAGATTTCGGCAAATGATTTTGAACAAATCACAATTGTAGACTTATTGTAACCTAATGTTGAATT
>OKGJ01000098.1_pt1 | contig 13790 bp, 13 predicted proteins | sample 1614931 | NCBI WGS metagenome assembly OKGJ01 (sample SAMN04436981, study PRJEB24849) | human gut metagenome | biome: human gut; feature: NICU; material: stool | host: Homo sapiens | place: USA: Saint Louis, MO | collected 2010-07-01 | reverse complement strand
GCCCTGATTGCCTGGGTGTGGTGGAGGTGTGGGAGGTGTCCGTCGTAAAGCGGCAAATGGTGAGGCGTCCGACCTGGAGCACCTAAATCACAAAATTAACATCAGTAACACACACCCCATTGTTCACGTTTATCCGGGAAGTCCGCTACTCTTAGCAAAAGTATTTCCGGTTTTTATGTCGTGCCCGCCCCCAGTGACCGCGTCAGCGCCAGAGTTGATGTTGGCCAATCCGGGGTGGTCGCTAGCATCGGAGTAGCGAAGAGGCTTCAAACTGCAGGTGAAGTCCGAGGGAGTGCTTGGGTAGCGCGAACTTGGGGAAGCTGCAGTTGGGGGCGGTCCAGGCGAATATTAGACGTAAGGGAAACTTGACATGGCAAAGGCCTTGTTCAAACTCGGCAGGTTCTCCTACCTGCATAAATGGACTGTGATCATCGCGTGGTTCCTGGTTTTGGCGGGGCTGGGCGGTGCAGTTGCCGCATTCCAGAAGGGGTTCATCGACCAGTTCTCGATCCCCGGCATGCCGTCGGCAACGGCTTCACACGTGATTGAGGAAAAGTTCCCCGATGTTCCGAACCCAATTCGCGAGCAGCGTATTTATGTTGCCTTCGAGGCCCCCGAGGGGCAGAGGCTCGATGACCCACAGAATAAAGAAGCTGTTGACCAGGTCATTAACGGCATCCGCGACAATGTCGGCCAAATCGCCGACGATTTGCAACTTCACAACCCGGTAGACCTCAATCCGAAGATGCAGGCGATGGTCAAGGAACAGGGCATGGCCGCCGGCCTGCCCAAGGATGTCGCCGAGGCCGATGCCAATGCCATGCGTACCGTGTCCGATGACGGTCGCTACGGTATTTCCACCTTCGTTTTCGATGCCAAGATGCCGCAGGACATCGAGCCGGAGAATATGCAGGCGCTTCTCGACGCGATGCAGGCTGGCCGTGACGCAGGTATCAAGGTCGAGGCCTCTGGTCCGGGCATGCAGCCCGCGATTGAGGTAGCTCCGACTTCGGAGATTATCGGTGTGACCGTGGCGTTTATCGTGCTGGTTGTCACCTTCGGCTCTCTGGTGGCTTCGTTCTTGCCTATTGTGACGGCGGTAGTGGGCATCATCATCGGTGTCTTCGGCGTGACACTGATGACAGCATTCACTGACGTCAACTCGATTACCCCGGTGCTTGCCGTCATGTTCGGCCTGGCTGTCGGTATTGACTACGCACTGTTCATCCTCTCTCGCTACAGGGCAGAAAGAGCCCGAGGGATGACCAACGAAGACGCCATCGGCATGGCTACCGGTACGGCTGGCTCCGCTGTGGTTTTCGCAGGTCTTACTGTGATTGTCGCGTTGGCGGCGCTGACGGTTGCCAAGGTGCCGTTCATGTCCCTGATGGGTATTTCGGCTGCAATCACGGTGGCCTTCACAGTGCTGGTCTCTCTGACTCTGCTGCCGGCAGTTATGTCTCTGTTGGGCGACAAGGTCTTCGCTGGTCGCGTGCCCGGTGTTGCTGGCAATCCCTCGCGTAATGCGCGCAAGGGACGCCGCTCTTCCTTCTTCGGCGAGATGACGATGGGGCGCCGTTGGGTCACCTTCGTGCACAAGGCTCCCGGCCTGTTCCTGGTCGGCTGTATTGTCTTGCTGTTGGCGTTGGCCTACCCGGCTATGCACTTGAAGCTGGCGCTGCCGTCGGACTCTACTGCGGCGAGGGACAGCACGAACCGCAAGGCCATCACCATGATTGAAGAGGGCTTCGGCGCGGGACGTAATTCACAGCTCATCATTATTGCCAAGTCGGATGATGTGAAGCCCGACGCACCGGTGCTCAAACCACTTATCGAGTCCCTGAAACAGACCAACCCGGAACTCTCTGACATCGAGGCCGCCCGTAAGGCTTCCTATAGTTACGCTGTCGACCAGTTCAAATCCAATGTCGGTGTCGAGCACATCCAGATGATTGGCATGAATCATGACGGCACTGCGGTCAAGATGATTATGACCCCGAAGTCGGGTCCGCTCGATCCTGCGACCAAGCAGCTGATGAACGCGGTGCGCGATCAGCAGAAGCAGATTGAGCAAACCACCGGCCTATTCACCGGTGTCACTGGCCTGGTTCCTATCGAAATTGACATCACCGACCGTCTCCAGGGCGCAATGCCGCTCTACTTGGGCGTTGTCGTGGGGCTGGCAGTGATTCTGCTACTGATGATTTTCCGCTCCCTGATGGTGCCGGTGACTGCCGGTGTGGGCTTCTTGCTCTCTGTCGCAGCCGCATTCGGTGTCACGGTGGCATTTTTCCAGGATGGCCTCTGGGGTGTGATTAGCACTCCGGGTCCGCTGGTCAGCTTTGTGCCAATCTTCCTCATTGGTGTGACGTTCGGTTTGGCCATGGACTATCAGGTCTTCCTGGTTTCCCGCATGCGCGAGCATTACACCCACAACAAGGGTGAATCCTCGCCAGAATCGAAGTACAACGCGGTCGAAGAATCGGTCGTTGAAGGCTTTACTCTTGGCGCTCGTGTGGTCACGGCCGCTGCGATTATTATGATCTCCGTCTTCGCGGCGTTCGCCGGGCAACCCCTGGCGATCATCAAGGTATTCGGTTTCGCGCTGGGTGCCGCAGTGCTTTTCGACGCCTTCGTTATCCGCATGACCTTCATCCCGGCAGCCATGTTCCTGCTTGGCCGCGCTACTTGGTACATGCCGAAGTGGCTGGACAAGGTGTTGCCTTCTGTGGATGTCGAAGGCTCTGCCCTGGAAGAGGTTTCCGAGGAGCTGGTGGAGAAGGGCCGCCGCGAGCGTATGGCTCGCGGTGAGTCCCTGTTGCCCGAAAACGAAGGTGCTGGGCGTGGCTTTGGCGACGTTGACGCTGACGAGGACGAAGCAGACAGTGCTGCTGGTGAAGTCGGTGCTGGTGCAGCGGGCGCGGCCGCTGCAACGGGCGCAGCTGGTGGTACTGCTGTGGCTGTCGCGACCAAGAAGCGTAACCGCTGGATTCCGAAGCGGAAGAAGGCAAAGCTGAAGGAGCCCGAACCCGCTGACCAGTCCGAGCATGCCGAACAGTCCGCGCGCACTGAGCAGGCCGAACTGTCCGCTCCGACGGCGCCAGCTGAGCCAGAGCAGCCGGAGCAGCCGGAGCCGACCGAACAGCTCATGCAGCCCGCGCCAGCTGAACCAACCGACGCCCAGCCGAACCCGGAAAATACCAAGGACGTCGAGGTCCGCCCGTACTACAGCCCGGCTCGTAAGCGGAAGAAGATCACGGTTGCGGAACTGATGAAGCGCGAAGGACTCGAAGAGGAAGCGCCACGTCGTAGCCGCGCCGTGTGGGACCCGGAAAACGCTGCCCAGCCCGAGGAAAACGACAGCGCTGAGTAACGTGCGAATAGCACCCAGGTAACCTCAAGGCATTAGCACTGGACCACAACCAAGGAGCTTCATGTCGCAGTCGAGGACGACGGGCTTTGACGTCGTAAAGCAAATCGAAGGCGCGCGCGGACGTGCTGGCACCATCCACACCCCGCATGGCGATATTGCTACGCCGGCGTTCATTCCGGTCGGCACGAAGGCGACCGTGAAGACGCTCACGCCAGAGCAGGTGCGGTCCACGGGCGCGCAGGCGATGCTGTCGAACGCATACCACCTGTACCTGCAGCCCGGCGAGGAGATCGTCGACCAGGCCGGCGGGTTGGCAAAGTTCTCCAACTGGAACGGCCCGACATACACCGACTCCGGCGGATTCCAGGTGCTCAGCCTCGGCGCGGGCTTTAAAAAGACCCTCGCGATGGACGTCACCGGCATGCAGAAAGACGACATCGTCGCCGAGGGCAAAGAGCGCAACGCGTTTGTCGACGAGGACGGCGTGACTTTCCGCTCGCACATCGACGGCTCCGAGCACCGCTTCACGCCGGAGGTGTCCATGCGTATTCAGCACGCGCTGGGCGCCGACATCATGATGGCGTTCGACGAGCTCACCACGCTGATGAACACCCGCGGCTACCAGGAGGCATCCGTCGAGCGCACGCACCGCTGGGCGCGCCGTTGCCTGGAGGCTCACAACGAGCTGACGATTTCGCGCGGTCAGGTCGATGCGCATGTTCATTCGCTTGACGACGACCAGTTGCCCATCCAGCAGTTATTCGGTGTCGTGCAGGGTGCGCAGTACGAAGACCTGCGCCGCAAGGCCGCCCGCGGGCTGGTGGAGCTCTCCCGCGAGTTCGAGGATGCCGGCCAGCTCGGCTTCCACGGCTATGGCATTGGTGGGGCGATTGAGAAGCAGAACCTGGGCCTGATCTGCGGTTGGGTCAACGACGAGCTTCCCGACGACCGCGCCCGCCACCTGCTGGGGATTTCCGAGCCGGACGATATTTTCGCCGCTGTCGAGGCCGGTGCCGACACCTTTGACTGCGTGGCTCCGACCAGGCTTGCCCGCCGTGGTGGTGTGTACACGCTCGATGGCCGGATGACCTTGACGAATGCCCGCTTCAAGAACGACTTCCGCCCCGTGGATGCGGAGGTGCCCTCCTACACTTCGCTGAATTTTTCCCGGGCCTACCTGCATCATCTGTTGAAGGCCAAGGAGTACCTGGCTGGCACGCTGTGCACGATTCACAACCTGTTTTTCATGGTGCAGCTGGTGGAGAACATTCGCGCTGCGATCCTGGAGGACCGGTTCTTCGAGTATCGCGATGAGTTTATGGGCCGCTACTACGCCAACGGTGGCCGTGCGGTGGGGAATTAGGGCTCGGCTGGGGGCTGGGGTGTGCTGGGGAGTGCTTGGGTCGGTTGGGCTGTGGCTGGGCTGGGGCTGGGCTTCTACCTTTTCGCACTTCACGACAGCCATGTCACCTCGTGCCATCTGTGGAGGTGGCATGAGGTGACACCAGTGGCGTGAAGTGGCAGGGAACACCCGAATCAGTCCAGTGGCGTGAAGTGGCGGCTGGGCGGGCCCGGGGGAAGCCCAAAACTAGACCTAGCTCTACTGCGCGAGGCAGTCTCAACCGGCATCATGGAGGACATGATCACGGTTGAACGACTCAGCAAGAAGTACGGTTCGAAATTAGCCGTCGATGACCTGTCCTTCACCGTTCCCGACGGTGTAGTGACAGGTTTTCTCGGCCCAAATGGCTCCGGCAAGTCCACCACCATGCGCTGCATGCTGGGCCTCGATACCCCGACCACGGGCCAGGCCTTGTTCACCGGGACGGATTCCCAGGGCAACACCTACAGCAACCAGCCCTTTTCCACGCTGAAGAATAAGCCCAGCATCGCCGGTGCAATTCTGGATGCCGGTTGGCACAACAAGGCTCGTTCGGGCCGCGCTCATCTGCGGGCCCTCGCCCGCGGCGCCGGCATCCCCGACACCCGCGTGGAAGAGTGCCTTGAGCAGGTCGGCATGACCGAGGCGGCGAAGGACAAGGTCGGCGGCTACTCGCTGGGCATGAAGCAGCGTCTGGGAGTGGCAGCGGCTCTGCTCGGCAAGCCGCAGCATCTGATTTTGGATGAGCCGGTCAACGGCCTGGACCCCGAAGGCGTCTCGTGGATGCGCCACACCATCAAGGCGCTGGCCGCTCAGGGCTGTGCAGTTCTCGTGTCGTCGCACCTCCTTTCCGAGATGCAGCTCACCGCCGACCGCATCGTCGTCATCGGCCGCGGTCGCATGATCGGCGAGTACAGCATGGATGAATTCCTTTCCGACGGCACGGTCATCGAAGTTGAAGTCGATGACCCCGCTCGGCTGCTGCAGGCGTTAGGGCCGGTCGCGCGTGGGGTTGACGTCGATAAGCAATTGCGCATTCCGCTTTACGACGGCATCAGCGAGCAGCAACTCCGCCGCGACATTGCGGCTGCTGCCTTGCGTGAGGGGCTATTGGTGACGCGGTTGCACACGAAGCGCGACAACCTGGAGGAGAAGTTCCTGGCTGCGACCCAGGAATCGCAGGAGTACCGCGCGCAGGCGATTGGGCAGTAGGGGAGTGACTGAGATGAGTTTTGGAAACGCTTTGCGGTCGGAGTGGACGAAGCTAGCCAGCCTGCGTGGCACGTGGGTGTATGTGGTGTTGTTGGTGGGCTCGATAGCTGGGCCGATGGCGGCTTTCAGCATGGCGGCGGATGCTGGTGCGACCGCTGATTGGGAATTGCTGCTGTTGGGGACCGTGATCTTCAACATGATCGTGATTGCCTTTGGTGGCTCCACCCTGGCGGGTGAGTACAACGATCAGATGAATGCGCATGCGTTCTTGACGCAGGACCGAAGGAGCCTGTGGCTTTCGGCACGGATGACGCTGACCCTTGTGCTGATTGCTGTCTGTTGGGTCATTGGTGTGGCGCTTGCTTGGCTATCGGTGACGGTTTCCCCGCGCGTGGAGTTCAAGGGCGGCGACGCTGCTCCGGACATGCTCGCCGGAGTGCTTGGCTTTGTTGTCTTCGGGCTGATTGCGATGTCGCTAGGCGTTTTGACACGCTCGCGCGTGGCCGCTGTCGCCATTCCGTTGGTGTGGATCCTGGTGGTGGAAAGCATGCTGGAGTTCGCGGCGCTGGCGTATGCGATTTTCCGGCCACTGTGGCTGGTCACGCCGGGTGCACGCATTCAGCAGTTGTCAACGCAGCTGGGCGGTATGATGACAAACCCGGAGAATCCACGCACTGGGTTTGAAGCCGGGATGACGCAGCCAATGTGGTTCAACATCGTGGTGCTGGTGGCCTGGATTGTTGTGGCTGTTGGCGTTGCTCATTGGGTCAATGCCAAACGGGATGTGAAGTAAAAGCAAAAAGTGCCGCGACTTCTTCGCTTCTCAGGCGAGGTCGCGGCACTTTTTCGTCGTTAAGCGGGAACGTGCGTGTCGTAGTAGCCTTCGCGACGCTTGACCCACGCGATGACGGCGTAGGTGAGTGGCATGACTACGATCTCGACGGCGGTCTTCCAGATGAAGCCGACGATGACGTAGTTGACGAAGGTGCCCCAGGTGTCGATGCCGATCGCGGTGGCGGCGATGGAGCAGAAGATGAGCGTATCGACGAACTCGCCGACCACAGTCGAGCCCATCAGTCGCGCCCAGAGGGCCTTTTCACCAGTGCGCTTCTTAATGGCGTTGAGCGACCAGGCGTTGAGCAGCTGACCGACGACATAACCGGCCAGACCTGCGAGAACAAGCTGCGGGACGGTGCCCAGCACGGTGGCGAATGCTTCCTGATTTTCGTACCACGGCGCCGCCGGGAGCTTGATGGCGGCAAAGAAGCAGAGCATTGCGCCGGCGAGGATGGCGAAACCGGTCCACACGGTGCGGCGGGTGGCTTTGTAGCCGTAGCACTCGGAAAGCACGTCGCCGATGACGTAGCTCAAGGGGAAGAGGAAGAAGGCACCGTCGGTGGCCAGGCCGAAGATTTCCACGCCCTTGGTGGCGGTGATGTTGGAGACAATCAGCACGCCAATGAAAATGGCCGTGAACATCGGGTACAGCGATTTCGGTACCGGGATGTGGCGTGGCGTGGTTGCTGTGGATTCGGACTTAGTTGCGTTCTCGGGCGCGTGCGAGGTGCTCACAGCGGCAGCCTCGGCGTTGCCCGGCCCAGACTTGGGCAGGTTTTCGTTATTTATCACGGGAGGGAATGTTACCTGCCGCTTAGGGCTCCAAGCGAGCGCCGATGAAGTCTTCGAGGCCGACTTTGCCTTCTGCCGTGAGTTCGAGTCCGCGGGAATTGGGGATTGGGGTCAACCAACCCTTTGAAATGAGGCCACGCAGGAGCGCGGCGCCGAGCGATCCGGCCAGGTGAGAGTCGGCGTGTGTCCAGTCCTTACAGAGGAACGCTGTCTTCCTGCTTGCGTCGAGGCTGGATAGACCAGTGCCGAGGTAGGCGAAGCATTTCTCGGCGTTGGGGCCAAAGGTGACGTCCCCGGCGTCGGTGATGAGTGCTTCTTTGGCGAAAAGGGCCCGAGTGAGTTGTACTCCGAGGGATCCTGCTAGGTGGTCGTAGCAAGACCGGGCGAAGGTAACTGCTGGTTGGTGCTCTGGGATGGGTGCGGCAGTGTCGGCGCCGGCAGCCTGGAAAAGATTGGCAATTACCTGGCGTATTGAGGGGTTAGCGATGGAGTAGGTCGCGCTCTTCCCCTGTCGCTCGACATCGACGATTTCGGCTTCGCGGAGGCGTCGAAGATTGTTGGACAGCGTCGATTCTGCGATGTTGGTGGACTCGGCGAGGCTGCGCACGCGAGTGGGACCATTTTTGAGAAGGTACTCCAGGATTGCCAGGCGCACGGGAGACGAGCATTCCGCAGCGATTGCGGCTGCCTGCTCGAAGTACGTGGGCTGTTTCATGGTGTTAGCGAATCACTTTGTGGTGTTCGAAGCAAGTTACCGTACGCGGAAGAATGGACTGAAACGGAGTTTTAGTGCTGTTTCAAACGTGAGGCTAGATTGATTTCACCAAACCTCTAGCCGTACAACACATTCTGTGAAATCATACTTTTCATGAACGGAAAGTATGGACGGAGGTGGAAATGTCGGGTGAAGTTCAAGCTAACGTTCGAGATGGAGCAGCGCTAGCGCTTGGGCTGGTCATCGTAGTAATTGGAAGTACGATGCCCTCCGGTCTATATGCCTTATACCAGCATGATTGGGGTTTGAGCGCCAACAAAACGGTAGTTGTCTTTGCATGTTATGCGGTGGGTGTAGTGGTCACGCTTACATACGGACATTTGTCAGACTCGCTGGGGCGAAAGCCGATCGCACTAGTCAGTATGGCGCTGTCATTGGCATCAACCCTGATGTTTCTGGCGGCGGGGTTAGTCGATTCACATGAAATGGTTCTATATGCCGCTCGAGTGATTTCAGGATTCTCAGTCGGTCTCGCAACGGGATCATTTACTGCCTTGTTGCAGGAGAAATTGCTCACGCATATCGGCGCGCTCACAAGTACGGTGGCAGTCTCTGGGGCATTAGCTTTAGGTCCGTTGTACTCGGCTGTGGTAGCCAGGTTCTCATCGGCACCACTACAAATGCCGTATTGGATTTACGCAGCGCTCACCGTGGTGTCGATGGTTGGTGTCGCGCGCGTGCGGGAGCGTAGCTGCGAGAGAAATTCGGTGAGCTGGCGGCCGCAGTTTGGTGTGGCTCGGGATGTGATTCGAGTTTTCATTCCGGGAGCGTTAGCGATTGGCTGTGCGTATGGAGTCAACGGTCTCTTCCAGTCCGTAGTTCCGCTGGCTGCGAAGGATATGGGCTTCGATACGCAGCTAAAGATTGCGTCGATTACGGCCTTGATGCTCGGAGTATCGGCAGTGACTCAGGTGATGCTCGGGCGGAGGGCGCAGCGGGTCTCGTATCCGGTGGGGTTGGTGATTCTCGCGCTCGGGCTGGGTGGCGTAACACTGAGCTTGCTTAGCTCAACTGCTGTTTTGCTGGTTATTGCAACCGTTATCTGTGGTGTCGGCCAAGGAATCTCTTTCAAGTACTCTCTGCTGCGGGTTTCGGAAGCGGCACGTGGAAAAGATCTTGCTGCGACTGTTTCCAGCTACTACATCGTGGGCTACGTGGGAACGGCAGTTGGCCCGCTCGCAGCGGGGCTAAGCGGTGGAAGTAGCGCGATAGTCGGAATCGTGTGTATTGCATTCGCGGTCGTAGCTGTAGTGGTTGCGGTGATGGGTAGTCGAGAAGTCAGATTGGAGAAAAATGAAGTCGTATGAAATATTCCTTGAACGAGCAACCGAAGAATTCGGCAATATGAGCTGCAAAGAAAGCTCGATTGAATTTTCGAGAGAAGTATGTCGAATAGTAGGACGCATGGGGTGGGCTGGGCTTTCTATTCCTGTAGATTTTGGCGGTGCGGGTGCATCTCATGTAGAACGTCTATTTTCAATCCAGGCTTCGTCTCACTGTGATCCAAGTATCGGCGTTTTAGTGCAGTCCGTTCAGTTAGGATTAGCAGTATTCTTAAATGCGAGCAAGGAGCAGAAACAAGAATGGTTACCACCGCTGTGTAGCGGAGAGAAAATTTCCTCAATTTGCTTAACAGAGCCCGTATCCGGGTCGAATCTTGCGAAAATGGAGACACGGATACTTAAAGGGGCGATGGAATCTTCCTTAGTGGGGAAGAAGGATTTTATCGTTAACTCGCATATAGCAGATGTGCATGGTGTTGTTGCTAGAAATGTTAATGGATCGGTAGGCGATAAGTTTTTTGCAGTTATTGTGCCGGCTGATTCGCGGAATATTCAGGCGGGAAACACGTATTTATTGCCGGGGCTTGAAGGAGTTAATATTGGAAGTGTTGAATTCGTTGATGGCTGCAGTGTGACCAATAACAATATCCTCTCCGACAAAGATGGATTGGAGGTAGCTCATCGTTCGATAACACTGTTCGGAAAGCTCAACTTGGCAGCAGTTGCTTTGGGAATTCAGCAGAAGGCGTTGGATATTACCAAGGCATATCTAAGATCTGAAACGGGTAAGTTAAAAAACCTATCTCAAAAAAGTGCGATCCGTGGACTGCTTGGCAATGTCAATCGCCGATTTGTTATTTCAAACGCAGCGTGCGTTTCTGCAGCGGCTAGCTTAGATCGCGGAACGCCCAATGAGCCGCTAATCCTCGCAGCGAAAACCGAATCTGTTAACAGTGCAATTGCGACTGTAGTTGACTGCATGAACGTGCTTGGAGCGCGTGGCGGGCTGGTCGAAACTGGATTAACTGATTTGCTTTTAGCTGCAGCTCAGATTCAGTATCCCGCTGGTACAGCAAGTGTAAATAATAAACGCCTAGCTGATGACTGCTTAGGTGCTTATAGAGAGGTAGGGTTATGGTGAAAAGTATTCTTGAAAAAACCTATGCTTTTAGGTATGCAATCCCCGAAGGTAAGACAGTTCCCGATTTGTATCCCGACGAGAACGAATTTGCCTCAATGCCTCCGATATTTGCAACGGGTTTTACGGTGGGATTGTTGGAACTTGCCTGTATTAAGCACCTTGATTCTGAAAAACTATTGAACCCAGGAGAGATGAGCTTGGGGTTCGGTGTGAATATACGTCACACGGCTCCATGCACTGAGGGGGTTGAGCTTGAGGTGCGTGCAAAATGCATCATGCAGGCCAGAAATCGCTTTAAATGGGAAGTGTCTGCAACACTGGGTGAGCTAGTGATTGCCACTGGTATCCATGAGCGGGTCTGCGTTAACAGGGACGTATTTACAAACGAGGTAGACAGAAGTATGAGTCTATATGGCGGTAAAACCCTGCGTGATGGACTTTAATCGCTAATTCCATTGCGGGATTCCAGTGAAGTGCGTTCAGCATATTTGGCGTTATTCTCGACCTATGTTTGGCTTCGCTCTTCAACCACATCAGAGACCTCCCACCGGCCGCTACGCTCCCTCGCCGACCGGTCGGCTGCACCTGGGAAACCTGCGCACCGCAGTGTTGGCCTGGGCGCACGCCCGCGCGCAGGGTGGCCGCTTCATCGTGCGTATCGAAGATATCGACCGCCAGCGCTCCCGCCCCGAGTATGAGGCGCAGCAGCTTGCCGACCTCGAGGCCATCGGCATCGACTGGGATGGCACGCCGGTCTGCCAGTCCGAACGCTCTGAGCTGTATGAATCCGCGCTCGCCGACCTCACGCAGCGCGACCTGACCTATCCCTGTTTCTGCACGCGCCGCGAAATCCTCGCTGCCTCCTCCGCGCCGCACGGCGTGCCGGGGCAGTATCCCGGCACGTGCCGTTCGCTTGACGACGAGCACCTCGCCGCGAAAAAGGCCGAATTTGCGGCGGCGGGGAGAAGGCCGTCGATACGCCTGAAATCGCAGGTGCGTGAGGGGACTGCGACCGATGAGCTGCATGGCGAGATTACCGCCCCGATCGATGACTTTGTCCTTCAGCGTGCCGATGGCATGTGGGCCTACAACCTCGCGGTCGTCGTCGATGATGCCGAGCAGGGTGTGACCGAGGTCGTGCGTGGAGATGACCTGATGTCCTCGGCCCCGCGCCAGGCGTACTTAGCCGGATTGCTCGGTCACACCGCACCTTCGTTCGTGCACGTGCCTCTGGTGGTGAACTCTGAGGGGCGGCGGCTGTCCAAACGCGATGGCGACGTGACTCTCGGCGAGGTGCCCGTGGATGCAGCGCAGCGGTGGATTTTGGATTCGCTCGGTGGCGGTAACGGCAGTGATGGTGGCGATGGTAGCGATGGTGGCGCGAGCGCAGAGCTCGACTCCATTGCCGACCTCCCTGAAGCCCTGCGTGCGGGTCTGGAAATTCCTCGCGGACAGGTGATTTTCTAGGGCCCGCCGAGAACTACGGCAAGCGCATACGTTAGGGGCAAGAGTGCGAATGCAACTAGTGCCGCCACGATTGTCAAACCGTTTGACCGGGCTTTTAGCGCTGTTAGGAAGCCGATTAGGCCGAATCCGAAGACACCGACAGCGAGGGGTATTGTCCAGGCATCGGAGAGTGCAGTGCTGACGAAAAACAGCCCAATGTAGCAAGTCAGGGCTAAGAGGAGTGCAGTAGCGGCGAAGTTTCGGTAGCGATTCATGATGCGGGGCCTAGGGCTCTGCTAGAGGATCTTTGCCGCCTAATTTCATTTCGAAGCGCTTGTAATCCTCGAGGGAAGCGAAGTGGCGAGAATAGATGTCGATGTCTGTATCGACGCGACCGTAAAGAGCGGGGGCGACATCTACGATGTGGCGCAACGTGACAGATCCGCCCGAGTGGGAAGACTCTTCTGGGGTTAATTCATTTTCGCGGGCTAGTGCTTCGACCTGTGCGTATGCGGCACTATCAGAATCGGCATAGACAATGTATAAGTCCTCACGGAAGAAGCTCCCATTCACTGAGGTTGAATCTCTTTGCTTTATTAACTCAAAAACTGCAATTCCGATGTATGGTTCCATCTAATTTTCCGTTCTTCGAATTCCGCCTAGTTCAGTACGAATTTGAGGCTTTCTTGTTGGATGCCACGACTACTCGAATTGATACACATTGGATTGTTGCTGAAACCTATGCTTACCCTACTACTTCGTTACCCTCGGGGATATGCCTACTCTTCTTGTCGTCCACCATTCCCCGACCCCGCTTCTGCAGGAAGTCTTAAGCCATGCGCTCGAGGGCGCCAACGATCCCGCGCTAGAGGGCGTGGATGTCAAGGTCGTCGAGGCCCTCGACGCCACCATCGATGACCTGACCAGCGCCGACGCTATCCTGCTCGGTACCTCCGCCAACTTTGGATACATCTCCGGCGCGCTCAAGCACTTCTTCGACACCACCTTCCGGGAGGCGCAGGAAGCCACTAAGGGGCTGCCATTTTCCTACTGGATCCGCGGCGGCTTCGACACCACCGGCGCGGAAAACGCCATGAAAACCATCACGACCGGCTACAAGTGGGAGCTTGCGGCCGAGCCCGTCGTGTTTGTCGGTTCGCTTGACGACGACATCCCCGACCGTCTGGTGAATCTCGGTGGCACCATGGCTGCCCAAATTTTGGGCTGATTGAAGATTTAGTATCGAGGCCGTGAAATAATGGCCGGGTGAAAGATTCAGGGGCACAAGGGTCGCAAGTGACGTCGTCAAGCGAGAAAAACCGCAAGCCCATGATGAGTCTGCTGGGGCCTGCGTTTGTGGCGGCGATTGCCTACGTGGACCCCGGAAATGTGGCTGCGAACCTGTCTGCGGGCGCGAGCTATGGGTATCTGCTGCTGTGGGTGTTGGTGGTGTCCAACCTCATGGCGATGGTTGTGCAGTACCTGTCGGCGAAGTACGGCCTGGTGACGGGGCGGTCGCTGACCGAAGGTGTCGCCGACCGCTTCGGTTC
>OKGJ01000096.1_pt1 | contig 13923 bp, 10 predicted proteins | sample 1614931 | NCBI WGS metagenome assembly OKGJ01 (sample SAMN04436981, study PRJEB24849) | human gut metagenome | biome: human gut; feature: NICU; material: stool | host: Homo sapiens | place: USA: Saint Louis, MO | collected 2010-07-01 | reverse complement strand
CGATTTTTCTAGAAAGTTCAAACATAAGCAAGCAGTTCATCGATGCTCCTATAACTGTGTAAATACTTCCTTTAACAAGTCCGAAGCTAACTCCACCGATTAACGCTAATGCTGGAACTGGGAAAAAACCAATTGGAAGTATTGTGAACAATAAAATATACACAACTGCTCCCCATGGGCCAGATTTTTGTACCAAGTTTCTGATTGAATCATAAGGAACAAACACCATCAGTCCCACAGTTAACGCAACTAGAAGAACTATCAAAAATATTTTCTTAAATTTTTCCATATTTCACCTACTAATTATATTTGAATTCATTGTATCGTATAAATTTAATATAATCAACTAAAAAAATGCACACAGCCTACTAAGCCATGTGCATTTCTAATATTTTTAAACTTTCAAATCAACAGAGTATTCTGTGTCGTATTTTGAAATAACTGGTTTGACGTCTTCTTCGATAAATTCAACCACTTGTTCTGGGCATCTTCCAATGTAAAGCTTGCCGTCTAAAAGTGAATTCAAATCGTCTTTGTCAAGATTAAAAGCTTCGTCTTTTTCCAATAATTCTAATAAATTGTTGTCTAGTCCTTCTTCTTTTACTCTTCTACCTGCAACCATTGAATATTCTCTGATTTTTTCGTGAAGTTCTTGTCTGTCGCCGCCACGTTTTACAGCTTCCATCAATATGTTTTCAGTCGCCATAAATGGTAATTCTTCATTAACGTGTGCTTTGATTTGGTTTTCGTAAACAACAAGTCCGTCTGTAACGTTGATTGCTATTTCCAAAATACTATCCACAGCCATGAAGCTTTCTGGAACGCTCATTCTCTTGTTTGCAGAGTCATCCAACGTTCTTTCAAGCCATTGAGTACTTGCTACAAATTGTGGGTTTTGAACCAAACTCATTACGTATTTTGAAAGCGATGAGATTCTTTCGCATCTCATTGGATTTCTCTTGTAAGCCATCGCTGATGAACCGATTTGTGTTTTTTCAAACGGTTCTTCCAATTCTTTTCTGTTTTGCAAAAGTCTGATGTCGTTTGTCATTTTGTGAGCTGATTGTGCGATTGATGATAGAACTTGAAGCACGTGGTAGTCGATTTTTCTTGTGTATGTTTGTCCACTCACGCTAACTGCGCTTTCAAATCCCATTTCTTCTACGATTTTCTTTTCCAATTCTTTTACTTTGTCGTGGTCATTGTCGAAAAGTTTTAAAAATGATGCTTGAGTTCCAGTAGTTCCCTTTACTCCTCTCAATTTTAAATTTTCTTTTCTGTAAATAACTTCTTCCAAATCCATAAGGAAATCTTGAATCCACAAAGTAGCACGCTTTCCAACAGTCACTAATTGTGCTGGTTGGTAGTGAGTGTAGCCAAGCGTTGGCAAATCTTTGTATTTAATCGCAAAATCAGACAAGTGTTTAATCAAAATCGCTAATTTTTTCTCTACGATTTCAAGAGCATTTCTCATCACTATAATGTCAGTATTGTCTGTTACATAGCAGCTTGTCGCTCCCAAGTGGATAATTCCAGCTGCGTTTGGACACACTTCTCCGTATGTTTTCACGTGAGCCATTACATCATGACGAAGAACTTTTTCGTATTCAGCTGCCTTGTCAAAGTCGATGTCTGAAATGTGTGATTGCAATTCTTCTATTTGTTCGTCTGTAATATTAAGTCCCAATTCTTTTTCAGATTTCGCCAATGCCAACCACAATCTTCTGAAAGTTTCAAACTTAACTTGAGAGCTGAAATTGTGGCTCATTTCGTGACTTGCGTATCTCGTGTTTAATGGACTTTGGTAAATATCGTTGTTCATTATTTCTCCTTGAAGTATTCTACTGCATTTCTAAAAATATTTTGCTTGTCGATGTCGTAAATATTTTTGTACAAATCATCTGCGATTCTTTCAGTGTGACACATTCTTCCCAAAATTTTACCATCTCTGGATAAAATTCCTTCGATATTGTAGTCTGATCCGTTTGGAGAGATTTTGTAAGCAGAGAAAACTTGTTCATTATCCAAAAGTTCTTGGAGTTTGTCTTCTTTGATTACAAATCTTCCTTCACCGTGTGAAATCGGCATTCTGTAAGTCTTGTTCAAGTCAATCCCATTTGTCCAAGGGCTGTTATTAGTCAAGCACAAAGTGTCTACAAATGTCGCAATGTGTCTTCTGTTTGTGTTGAATGTCAAGTTTGGATCGTCTTCTTGTGGTGATGTAACTTTTCCATAAGGAAGTAGTCCAGTCTTCACCAAAGCTTGGAATCCGTTGCAAATTCCAATTACCAATCCGTCGTTTTCGTTCAACAAATAATCTATCGCACTACTTATTTTCTCATTTCTTAGAATATTTGCCAAGAACTTAGCTGATCCATCTGGCTCATCTCCTAGTGAAAAACCTCCAGGAATGGCAAATATTTGCGCTTTTCTAATTTTTTCAGCCAAAATATCAATAGAATTCAATATATCTTCTTGGTTTCTGTTTTTGAATAGAACAATTTCACCATCTGCTCCATTTTCTTTGAATGCATTCAATGTATCCCATTCACAGTTTGTTCCAGGAGCTGCCAAGATTACAACGTGAGGTGTGTCAGTTGGTTTCTTGGATTTCATTCTACGTTGTTCGATTTTTTTGTTTTCTATTGGTTTGTATTCGATTTTTTCTTTTGGTGTGAATACTTTATTTAAAACTGTAGTGTAGCCTTCTAGTAATTTTTCAGAATCTAATTTAACATCATTTACGATAATTTCATCTGCAAAATCACCGATGTGTTCGATATTTTCGTCGTCTTCAATATATTCAACTACGAAACTTCCGTACATTGGGTTGTACAAATTGTCAAATTTGATGTTAAATCCAGTGTTTCCTACAGATTGTTCAAAAATATTTGCCAATAAACCTTTTTTGTCCAATGCAATCGCAGAAATAATATTTTTGTTTCTGATTTGTTCTGTGATAAAATCGAAATTTTCTTCCAATTTTTCAAGGTTCAATGTTCCGTCTTCTTCGTAAACAGTTTTGACAATACCGATTTTACCTTTACCTTTCAAATCATTTGTAATAATGTTGTCCACATCTTCATTTGTCACTGCAAATGAAATCATTGTCGGTGGAACTTTTATGTCTTCAAAGTTACCACTCATGCTGTCTTTCCCACCGATCGGCATCGCTTTAAAGTGTTTTGAAACAGTGAATGCACCAAGTAATGCCTTCAATGGTTTGGACCAGATTTTTTTGTCTAGCATTTTTTCGTAATATTCTTGGAATGTCAATCTGATTAAGTTTTTGTCAGAACCCAATGCGATTATTTTACTGATTGATTCTACAACTGCGTAGTATCCTCCCAAGTATTGAGATTGTTCCGACAAATCAGCGTCAAATCCGTAACTCATCATAGATACAGTTTTCATAACTCCATCCATTGTTGGAATCTTTGCAACCATCGCTTGTGATGGATTCAATTGTAATTTACCACCCATTGGATTGATAACAGTGTTTCTTCCGATTGTGGAGTCGAACATTTCGATCAAATCTCTCTTGGATGTTATGTTAAGCATTTTAACTTTGTCGTAGAATTTGTTCGCATCGGAACATTTCTCAGTCAAAATTTCTGGAACATCTTCTGATACAACTTCAACTTCAGCGTTTCTGTCTGAACCATTTGTGTTGATGAAATCGTAGCTGATATCTGCAATCAAATCTTCATCGTAGAACATTCTCATTCTGTTAGTGTCTGTGATGTCTGCAACAACAGTCGTTTCGATGTTCTCTGCGTCTGCATATTTTACAAATTCTTCCAAATCTTTCTTAGCGATTACGCACGCCATTCTTTCTTGTGATTCACTGATTGCGATTTCAAATGGTTTAAGACCTTTGTATTTCAACGGAACTCTGTCCAAATAAATATCCACTCCATCGTGAAGCTCGCCAATCGCAACGCTCACTCCACCTGCTCCGAAGTCGTTACATTTCTTGATCAAACTTGCAAGTTCAGGAATTCTGAAAAGTCTTTGGATTTTTCTTTCTTCAGGTGCGTTACCTTTTTGAACTTGTGCAGATTCTGTTTTGATACTTGTAACTTTGTGGCTTTTTGATGAACCTGTCGCTCCACCAATTCCGTCACGTCCAGTTCTGCCTCCAAGTAAGATTACGATGTCTCCTTTTTCAGGTTCAATTCTCTTGACATTTTCAATTGGCGCAGCTGCCATTACAGCTCCACATTCCAATCTCTTAGCAACATATCCGTCATGGTAAATTTCATCCACAAATCCAGTTGCCAAACCAATTTGGTTTCCGTAAGAAGAATATCCCTTCGCAGCTTCTTGTGTGATTTTTATTTGTGGAAGCTTTCCATCCATCGTGTCTTCCAATGAAGTAAGAGGATTACCTGCTCCTGTTATTCTCATAGCTTGGTAAACGAATGCTCTACCGCTTAGTGGGTCTCTGATTGCTCCACCCAAGCATGTACTTGCGCCACCAAATGGTTCGATTTCTGTTGGGTGATTGTGTGTTTCGTTTTTGAACATCAACAAATAATCTCTTGTTTCATAGGCACCATCAACTTCCACGCGAACTTTGATTTTAACAGAACAAGCGTTGATTTCAGATGAAATTTCCAAATCATCAAACTCGTTTTTGCTTCTCATATATTTGGACAAAATCGTTCCGAAACTCATAAGATTGATTGGTTTTTCTATTTTTAATTCTTCTCTGACTTTCAAATATTCTTCAAAACTGTTGTGAATTGCTTCATCAAGTTTTGTTTTTGCATTGAATTCAATGTCCAAGAAAGTGTTGAATGTTGTGTGTCTACAGTGGTCAGACCAATAAGTATCCAAAATCTTGATTTCTGTTTCGTTAGGATCACGGTCTTCTGATTTGAAATAATCTCTGATGCATTTCAAATCTTCGTCATTCATCGCCAATGAGTGATCGTCGACGAATTTTTGAAGCTCATCATCTTTCATATCTCTGAAACCATTATATGTTTCGTTTTCCAAATTCTTAGGATTTTCTTGTTTCAAAGTTGTTGGGATTCCAAGCAAACTAACCTTGTGGCTGTCAACAGGATTTACCAAATATTTTTCGATTTTTCCCAAATCTTCTTTGTTAGCACCTTCGATTTCGTAAACTGTCGATGTCTTACAATCCACATCATCATCCAAAATCAAACTCAATGTGTCAAGCACACCTTGTTTTCTTTGGTCAAATTGACCTGGCAAATATTCCACAGCGATTGCGTTTTTCATATCAGCTTGTAATTTCAACGCATCTTCTCCGTAGAACACATCGTCTACAGATTTTTCGCTAAGGACAGTATCGACAATTTTCGCCAAATTATCATCGCTAATTTCCAAATCGTATCTCTTGTAAATTACGAATTTATCCAAATCAATTCCAAGTAAGTTTTCAATTTGCTTTTTCTTTTCCTTAGATTCATAATCGTATTCGTCTTTTTTCCTGACATAAACTCTTTTAACTCTAGGACCAATATCAGTTCTGTGATACATGTTTTTAAAATCCACCTTTTCTATATCTTCATAACAAGCCTTAATGACATCATCAAAATTCTTTTTAGAATTTACAATATTTAGTACTCGGCCACCGTTTGTGACGATTTTGCCGTCGACTTTTTTCGTTCCTGCATGGAAAACAACACTGTCCATCTTGGATATTGTAATCTCATCACCCTTATCGTAACTTTCCGGATATCCACCAGCACTTACAACAACGCAAAGTGCTTTGTTGTCGTTTATTTTCAAATCGACATCGGACAATTTTCCTTCAGATGTTTTCATCATAATATCCAACAAATCATTGTCGATAAGTTCAAGCACAACTTGAGTTTCAGGATCGCCAAATCTCGCATTAAATTCCAACACGTAAATTCCATCATCAGTTATCATAAATCCAATGAACAACAATCCTCTGAAATCAATGTTTTCTTCTTTTAATCCTGTGAGAATTTTGTCCAAAACGCTATTTTTGATTCTATCTACAAATACTTCTGCTTCGACATTCGGAGCGTAAGTTCCCATGCCGCCAGTGTTGGCTCCAGTCTCTCTTTCGAAAATTTTCTTGTGATCCTTCGCAGTTGGAAGTGGAAGAATCGTCTTAGAATCTGTAAAGCACAACAAACTCATCTCAAATCCGTCTAGGAATTGTTCGATGACAACCATGTCGTCTTTGTCTAGTACATCTTTTAAAATTTTCTTCAAATCATCAGAATTATCTACAATGTAGACGCCTTTTCCAGCTGCAAGACCGTCTCTTTTAACGACAACTTTGCCATTTTCTTCCAACAATTTATTTGCAAAATCATAAGACTCATCAAAATCTTTGCTTTCCAAATACTTCGCTGTTTTGATGTCGTATTTTTCCAAGAATTTTTTCGTAAATGATTTTGAGTTTTCAAATTCAGCGGCTTTTTTTACAGGTCCAAATATTTTAAGACCATTTTCTTCGAACAAATCTGAAATTCCGTCGCACAATGGATTTTCAGGGCCAACAACCGTGAAGTCTATTTGATTTTTCTTTGCAAATTCAAGCAGACCTTGCAAATCATCTGCTTGAATATCTACGTTTTCTCCGATACTTTCAGTTCCAGCATTTCCTGGAGCGAAGAAAACTTTCCTATTTTCATCAAAAGATTTTATTTTACGTCCAAGTGCAAACTCTCTGCCACCTGAACCTACAACTAAAATTTTCATAAAACCTCCCAATTTTTAATGTTTGAAATGTCTATTTTTTGTGAACACCATGCTAATTCCGTACTCATTGCATTTGTCAATTGAATCTTGATCTTTGATACTTCCACCTGGTTGAATAATAGCTTTTACTCCTAATTTGTGTGCAAATTCTACGCAATCAGAAAATGGGAAGAAAGCATCTGATGCCAATACGCATCCAGTAAAATCAACGTCCGGGTGATTGTTGGCTATGTTTTCCAACGCCCAAATCCTAGATGTTTGTCCTCCACCTATTCCCAAAGTGTGAGAATCTTTTGCTAGTACAATTGCATTTGATTTTGTGAATTTAACCACCTTCATAGCAAATTCCAAATCTTTTTTGTCTTCATCACTTGGTTTTTCATTAGTAACTATGTTGTATTCGTCAACACCGAAGTCCTTGTCTTGTATTAAAACTTTTCCGTTCAAATACTTAATGTCTTCTTTTACTGAATCGTTGTCGAATTTTATCTTAACAAGTCTGATGTTTTTCTTTTTAGTTAAAATTTCAAGCGCTTTTTCGTCGAAATCCTTGGCAGCTATAATTTCCAAAAAAATTTGGCTCATTTCTTCGGCACATTTTTCATCTACAACTCCATTAATAGCGATAATTCCACCGAAAATCGAAGTTGAATCTGCCAAGTAAGCCTTGTGGTAAGCTTCTGAAACGATGTCTGCAATTGCAACTCCACATGGAGATTGGTGCTTCAATGCAACACAAGAATTTTCTCCCAATTCGTCAGCTAATTCCACTGCAACATTCAAATCGTTGTAATTGTTGAAGCTCATTGCTTTTCCGTGAATAACTTCGCAATCTGTCAATTTGCCGTTTACAAATGGGTCTATGTAAAGATTGGCACTTTGATGTGAGTTTTCACCATATCTAAGTTCTTCTTCTTTTTTGAAACCAAAAGTTCTGTATTTGCTGCGTTCTCCAACTTGTTCTTGGAAATATCTTGAAATCACAGAATCGTAGTAAGCTGTCAAGCTAAAAGCCTTCATCGCTAATTTTTCTCTGTAAGCTAAGTCCACGTTGTCATTTTTCAACCTGTCGATAAGTTCGTCATAATCAGACGGATCTGTTACAACCAATACGTCCTTGTAATTTTTTGCGGCACTTCTTATCAAAGTTGGACCACCGATATCGATGTTTTCAACGATGTTGTCGTGGTCTCCAGTTTTCAAAGCGTTTTGGAAATCGTACAAATTAACCACAACAATATCGATTGGTTGAATGTTCAATTCTTCTACAGTTTTCTTGTGTTCTTCGTTATCTCTCTTGTACAAAATTCCACCGTGAACGTATGGTGACAAAGTCTTCACTCTGCCTTGCAAAATTTCAGGAAAATTTGTAACCTTGGAGATGTCTATTACATTTACTCCAGATTTTTCGATTTCCTTGTAAGTACCACCTGTAGATATGATTTCATACCCCAATTCTTGTAAACTTTTTGCTAACTTACCAACATTTGTCTTATCCGTAAGTGAAATTAATGCACGCATGAACTCTCCTCCAATTTTTTTATAGCATCTTTTAAAATGCCATGTTCTATTTTCAAAACTTTCTTTGCTATCTCATCTTCCGATTTACAATCAGAAATATCCACAGAACTTTGAAGCAAAATATCTCCATCGTCTAATTTTTCATTCACGAAATGCACAGTTGCACCGCTAATTTTTTCCTTATTAGCAAAAACTTTTTCGTGAACATGGATTCCATAACATCCCTTACCACCGTATTTTGGAAGCAATGATGGATGGATATTTACAATTGTAAACTCATTTATAATTCTCTTTGAAATTTTAGGCAAGAAACCTGCCAACACGATCAAATCTACGTTTTTTGATTTTAAACAATTGATGATTTCCTCGTCATCTTTTGAAACCAAAGTATCCACGTTGAAATCTCTTGCAAAACCAAGACCAGCTGCATTTTTGTTACTAACCACAACAACAATATCGCTTTTGAAATAATTGTCTTTTTTTGCATCCAACAGAGCTTTCAAATTAGTACCAGTACCTGAAATAAAAACTGCAATATTCATTTAATCACCTATATAACTATCGGATCTACTGGATAATCCCCATCAAAACAAGCCTTACAGAATTTGTCTATTTTGTCGCTGCTTGATTTTACCATTCCTTCCATAGAAATAAACGCTAAGCTATCTGCCCCGATTTTTTCACGGATAGCTTCGATATCCATGTTCGCTGCAATCAAATGCTTTCTGGAAGGAGTATCAATTCCGTAATAGCAAGGGAATTTTACAGGTGGCGATGTGATTCTCATGTGAACTTCTGTCGCACCAGCTTCTCTAATTCTTTGAATCAAATTAGCGCTTGTAGTTCCTCTTACAATGGAATCGTCTATAAGTACAACTCTCTTTCCTTTTAATACATGTCTTAGTGGATTTAGTTTCAACTTAACAGCCATTTCTCTTTCTTTTTGAGTTGGTTTGATGAAAGTTCTTCCCATGTATCTGTTTTTAACCAAACCTTGTGCGTAAGGAATTCCTGTTTTTTGTGCGTAACCTATCGCTGAAGGAATACCTGAATCTGGAACCGGAACTACCAAATCAACATCACATGGAGATTCTTGTGACAAATATTCTCCGCATCTTCTTCTAAAATTATATGCGTTTGTTCCATCTAAAGTGGCATCTTCTCTTGCGAAGTACACATATTCAAAGAAACAATGACGTGGTGCTTCATTTGTTGTATACATCGAAGAATTTGCTCCTTCTTTGTCTACGACAATTATTTCTCCTGGTTTAACATCTCTGATTTCAGTTGCTCCGACGATTTCCACCGCTGCATTTTCTGATGCAAACACAACATCTTCATCATTTTTCCCCATAACAAGAGGTCTAATTCCCAAAGGATCACGAAATGCTACAAGCTTATCTTTCAAGCACAACACAACTGCGTAAGCTCCTTTGATAAGTTTCATTGTTTTTTTGATAGCTTCAACGATGTCACCTTTGTAATATCTAGCAATCAAATACAAAATAACTTCACTGTCAATCGCTGTTTGGAACATCACGCCGTCTTCTTCAAGTCTTGTTCTTAAAATTTGATGGTTTATAAGATTTCCATTGTGCGCCAAGCTCATTTCAATTCCCTTTGCAAAAGCCATCAATGGTTGAGTGTTGTAATCGTGAGAACCACCAGCTGTCGAATATCTTACATGTCCAATTCCTACATTACCAACTAAATTATTCAAATTTTCTTCCTTAAACACATCGATAACAAGTCCCATGCCTTTTTCTCTATGTAGGTTTTCACCGTTGCTAACGGTGATACCACAGGATTCTTGTCCTCTGTGTTGTAAGGAGTTAAGTCCGAAAAATAATTTCTTATTAACTTCGGACTTAGAATATATCCCTATAACTCCACACATCCTAGCCTCTCATTCTATTTAGAACTTCTTTGTAGCCTTCTGTCAAATCTCCTAAATCTCTTCTGAAAATATCTTTGTCTAATTTTTTGTTAGTGTCTTTATCCCACAATCTGCAAGTATCTGGGCTGATTTCGTCAGCTAATAAGATTTGTCCGTCATCAGTTTTACCGAATTCGATTTTGAAGTCAACTAATTTTAAGTTGATTTTTAAGAAAAATTCTTTAAGTAATTCGTTGATTTTCAAAGTTTCTTCTCTTAAATAGTCGTATTCTTCTTTTGTGATAACTCCAAGAGCAATTGCGTGGTCTTCACACATCAATGGATCTCCTAAATCATCATTCTTATATGATAATTCAAAAGTTGGTTGATTTAAAACTTTTCCTTCTTCAACGCCGTATCTTTTTGCAAAAGAACCTGCAGTGATATTTCTAACGATAACTTCAAGTGGCATGATAGTAACTTTTTTAACTCTCATATCAGTATTGTTGATTGTTTCAATGTAGTGAGTTTTGATGCCGTTTTTTTCAAGCATTTCAAAAATCATTGTAGTGATTGCTAAGTTTAGTTCACCCTTACCAGCAATTGTAGCTTTCTTTTCACCGTTACCAGCTGTTGCATCATCCTTGTATCTGATGATATATTCATCAGCCTTTTCTGTTAAATAAACTTCCTTTGCCTTACCTTCGTACAATTTTTCCATAATACCCTCCTAAAATAAAAAAATAGAGAATTCTAGATAGAATTCTCCTAAATTTTTTGACAATTATACACTTTTTTATTGGACGCAAAAATAGCTATCAATTTGCCTCTCAATTTATTGATAAGGCTTAGATCGTGATTCGTAAATCTCAAATCAAAAAGCTTTTTTATGAAATTTATTGAAATATCAATAACGCTCATCATTTTGTCCCCACTAAAATAATTTACAATATATTATATCACACAGACCTATAATTTGCACCATGAAATGTTAAAAAATAACAAACAATTTCATACACTACATTATTGTAAAATTATTGTAAATTATTTTTCACTCATTTCACGTGATTTTTCCACACAGGCAAGCTGAGCTTGAATGACAGCATTTCTAAGCCCGTATTTTTCTAAAACTTCCACAGCCTTAATAGTCGTTCCTGCTGGCGAACACACCATGTCCTTCAATTCTCCTGGATGTTTGTGAATTTCCATTAACATTTTAGAAGCGCCAAGCACCGATTGTGCCACGAATTTGTATGCCATATCTCGTTTCATTCCCGTTTGTACAGCTGCATCAGCCATCGCTTCCATAAACATAAACACATATGCAGGAGATGAGCCGCTAACTCCAATCACACAGTCCATCAAACTTTCATCTATTACTTCGCTTTTTCCAAACGAATTGAAAATATCCTTCACGATTTTCAAATCATCATCATTCATATTTTCTTCGGACAAATCGCAGACATTCCTTCGCCGACAAGACAAGGAGTGTTGGGCATCACACGAAGAATTTTTCTGTCAGTTCCTGTGATTTTTTCAATATCTGAAATAGTAACCCCTGCTGCAACAGAAATCACGATAGTTTCCTTATTAATATTATCCTTGATTTCTTCCAAAACCAAAGGGATAATGTGTGGTTTTACAGCCAGTATCACAACGTCGGAATTTTCAGACGCTTTTTTGTTGTCAGTTGTAGTGTTAACTTTTAGTTTTTGGTTTAAATCTATTAATTTTCCCGCAGATTTATTTGACACGCAAATTTTATTCGCATCTATTATATTTGCATTCACAACTCCTGAAATCATGGCAGATCCCATGTTCCCAGCTCCTATAAAACATAATTTGTTCATTAGCCCCTCCAAAATTTTCCTTAGCTATATTCTATCAGATTTCAATTTTATTTATCTTGTTTTGCTTACAATCGTATAGTTTTTTCTTTTTAAATATATTATAATTTAAACATCAAGGAGTAAGTTATGGAAGAAAAAAGGAAGCTTAAATTTATTTTATATGCATTTGCACTTTTATTAATCGTGGGCGTTATTGGCTATATGTTTTTGCTAAAAGTCGACTTCATAGATGCACTATACATGACGGTTATAACCATTTCGACTGTTGGCTTCGGTGAGGTAGGCACTACTAGTAATTGGTCAGAGGTTTTCTCTATAATTATGATATTTGTGGGTGTCGGCATCGTCGGATACGCATTTACTACGGTTGTTGCTATGTTTGTAGAAGGAAAAGTTAAAGATTTTTGGAAGGGAAGTAAAATGGAAAAGAAAATAGCCTCACTTGACGATCACTACATTATTTGCGGTTCTGGTGAATTGGCAGAAGTAATAATAAATAATTTTATCGATCAAAATTTGAATTTTGTTGTCATTACGGACAAACGTGAAGATCTTGATGATTACAGTCACCACGATATTTTAGTTGTTGAAGGCATGTCAACTGAAGAAGCAGTATTGGAACACGCAGGAATCGAAAGAGCAAAGGGTCTTGTATCGACGTTGGATTCTGAAGTAGACAATATCGTTACTGTGCTAACTGCAAGAAATCTCAACAAAAATATCTACATAATCGCCAATGCAATTACTAAATCGGGAAGCGAAAAGTTGATGAAAGTAGGAGCAAATAAAACTTTGTCCGCTGTAGAAATCAGCGGCAAAAGAATGGCTTCGTTGATGACTAAGCCTAATATTATTTCTTTTTTAGATGTGGTTACAAGAATTGGCGATGTTGAATTGGATTTGGAAGAAGTCGTGGTCAAAAGCGGCTCATATCTTGAAAATAAGAATTTAATTGAAGCCCAAATCCCAAATAAAACAGGTCTGATTGTACTTGCAATTAAAACAATTGAAGATAATAAAATGATTTTCAACCCACCAGTTAACTACACTTTCCGAATTGGAGATGTATTGATTGTCCTCGGCAGAGAAGATCAAGTGGACAAATTAAAACATTTGGGCGATGAAACAAAATAAGGCTATGCAAATTTGACCTGAACCCCAAAATCCGGAATACGGATGGAGGGGTTTTTGTATGCCAAAATACACAAAAGAATTTAAAATAAAATTAGTACTAGAATATTTATCAGGAAAAACAGGGGGTCATAAAAGTGTGGCTAAAAAATATGATATTCCATATTCAACCATGCGGAACTGGATAAATAAATACAAATCTGGAGGATTTGATAACTTATCTAAAAAGTTAAAAAATAATAATTACACTAGTGAATTTAAGTTATCTGTAATACAATATAGGCAAATCAATAATACTTCGCTTAGAGAGACTGCTGAGTATTTCGATATCGCTAATGGAGCAATGATTTGTAATTGGGAGAAAAAATACAAAGAAAGTGGTTTATCTGGGTTAGAAGACAATAGAGGAAGGCCTAAAAAAGATATGACTAAATTAAATAAGAATTCAAAGGATAATACTCCAATAAACGAAAGCGAAAGAGAAGAATTAATAAGACTAAGAGAAGAAAATAGACTTCTCAAAATGAAAATAATCTACGAAAAAAAGCTACAAGCCTTGCTACTGGAAGAGGAAGCAGAAGCAAGAAAAAGACAAAGATAATCCTCAAACTACAAAAAGAATATCCAAAAAGCAAGGTAAGTGAATGGATAGAAATAGCTAAGTTACCAAAATCATCCTACTATGAATGGAAGATAAAATTAGAAAATCCAACAGACAAAGACAAAGAAGTTAAAGATGAAATTAAAACAATAATAGAGACATCAAAAGGTAGATATGGCTACAGAAGAGTAACTATGGTATTAAAAAATAAAGGCTTTAATATCAACCAT
>OKGJ01000090.1_pt1 | contig 14355 bp, 14 predicted proteins | sample 1614931 | NCBI WGS metagenome assembly OKGJ01 (sample SAMN04436981, study PRJEB24849) | human gut metagenome | biome: human gut; feature: NICU; material: stool | host: Homo sapiens | place: USA: Saint Louis, MO | collected 2010-07-01 | reverse complement strand
AAGGGTTTTCTTGAGATTTATAAATAAAATCACAAGTAATTTACTTGCTTTTAAACTAGTATTCTCAATGTAATTTAGCGTTAAAATCAATTCATTTTTGTGTTAAATGTGAAAATGTTTTTGTTTGCACAAATAAAAAAGGCATTAGATTTACTAACGCCTTCAAAATTATTTTTGAATCATTGTGTTAAGCACAATAATATCCGTTTCCTTCATACCTTCCTTAGCAACATAACCAATACTTCTGATAGTTTCTTCGATATCGTCTTTTAATAAACCATCTCCAGGTTCGAAGTTTCTGTTATTTTTCGCCAAATAATATCCTGAAATGCCTGCATCTACAGCTGTTGCGATTTTTGCAGCACAGGATGGTTTCGCACCGTCACAAATCATACCCGATGCAATCATCAACGCATTTCCTATTGTTTTTTCAATCAAATCCAAATCCTTAGTTTCCATGTAGCAAATTCCAGCTCCTGCTGCAACTCCTGCGGATGTAACTCCACAAAATGCTGAAAGTCTACCTATAAATCTTTTGATGTGAAGTGCAGTCAAGTTTGTAATCAGAAGTCCACGATACAATGTTTCTCTGTCGTAATTTTTTTCGTTTGCAAATACAACAAGTGGCATCGTGCAAGTTATGCCTTGGTTTCCGCTTCCTGCGTTTATTACAACTGGTAGAGAACAGCCACTCATACGTGCATCTGATCCTGCTGCAGCTCTTGCCTTAGCTTTCGTTCTGATAGATTCATCTTCGTCTATCAAAATCTTGCCCATTGCAACTCCCCATTTTCCAGTCAATCCTTCATCGGAAATTTCAGAATTTAAAGTAATTTGTTTTTCCAATAAGTCCTTAACTTCTTCCAAGTTCACGTTGTTTGCGTATTCGAAAATATCTTTCACTGAAAGTTCGTCGTAATTTTCGTATTCTGGTGTGTGAGTGTAGCAATTATCAATATGTATTATTTCGTCGTTTTTAGTAACCTTCACGATATTTGTGTGTTTGTTTTTGATTTCAACATCTACAGTATTTCCATTGTCGTCCTCTGCTACAATTTCTATGTCTAAGTTTTCCACGCCTTCTTTTAAACTAACAGTGATGATGTCTTTTGCCATCAAATCCTTCGCAGCCTCGATGTCATCTTCAGTAACCTTTGACAAAACCTCAAGCCCAAGACAAGAATCACCCGCAACAGTTCCAATAGCAGTCGCAGCTTCCACGCCCTTCATACCGTTAGTGTTTGGAACAGTAACGCCCTTAACGTTTTTGATAATGTTTCCTGAACACATAACCTCTATCTTACATGGAATAACCCCCAAAACTTCCCTAACCTTAGCCGCTGCCAACGCAATAGAAATCGGTTCAGTACATCCCAACGCCATAATTAATTCAGATTTTAATAATTCAGTGTAATTCTTCATTTGTACTCCTCAATAAAAAATAATTTTATAACAATTTCTTCCATACATTAACCATTATAACACCAGAAATACATTATTGTAAATGATTTCAAACTCTTACAAATACTCCAAAATAACCTTCCATTCTTTTTCCAAATCATCCAACCTGTATCTAGCATTTGCAGGTGATGTCGAAGGAAGCTTCGTAGACTCCACGCCCAAATTCTTAGCGTGATATTTCTCAAAGCACTTAAAAGAAGCAGTCCCGTTGCAAAAAACATGATTAATATCTGCACAATCCACAATCCCCTTCAAATTAGAAGGTACCACGTTTTTGATACTAGAATCTGATGAACCAATAATATCGCACTGATAAATCGAATCGTACACAGCAATATTATGCTCCAACAAAAATCTCTTCCTCTCCTCAATACTCACATCCAAATCCACATCGAAAAGCCTTTCCATCAACTTCCAAAACCTATTTTGTGGATGACCGTAGAAAAACCCGTACTCCCTAGTCTTCACCGACGGAAAAGAACCCAAAATCAAAATCTTCGAATCCTCATAGTAAAGAGGAGACAACGGATGAACAATCGTCTCATAATTTCCCTTCATAAAATCCCCCTATCTCTCTTGATTATATCATAACAACATAAGGCCGCTTCCTCCCATTTTTGTAAAACCCTTGTTTTGGTTTTGAAGCTTGGAGTTCTGTAGTCTTGTAGTCTTGTAGTTTTGCTAAGTTTGCATTGAAACAAACCAAAAATATCGTAAACAAGCGAATCATTCGGAAAAAATTGTCCTAAATTCAAGCGAAATGAAACGTTAAAAAATCGCACTGTTTGAGCGTCAGCGAGTTTGCGATTTTAGTTTCATAAGCGATGAATTTATCAATTTTTGTAGACAGATGATCGGTTTACGAGTTTTTGTGTTCCCTGCCCCTGTAACGTGTAAATGTCTTGCAAACTGGTTTTCTACTTTACTTTGTCTAGAAACTACCTTCAGCAATTCTCTTGCTATGAAACTATTCCTCATTTCCCCGCAACAAAAAAGAGGTGAATCATCACCCCTCGTTATCTACTCAAAATCATATCGAATTTTTGTTTCAACTCTTGTGTTGATGCTGCAACATCTCCCGTCGAAAAAACCGCTGATGTCAATGACACAGAATCCACATTACAATCGAAAATCATCCTAATATTGTTCTTGTTAATGCCACCAATCGCAGTGATTGGAATGTGAATCTTCTCGGAAATCTCCTTTAACGTGTCGATTGTAACCCTCACAAAATCATCTCCAGTGAACGTCGGAAAAATCGCCCCCACACCGATGTAATCTGCGCCAGCTTCTTGTGCCTCCAACGCTTGTTCCAACGTGTGACAACTAATTCCGATAATCTTGTCGTTGCCAAGAATCTCCCTCGCGTATTTAATCGGCATATCCTTTTGTCCCAAATGCACCCCGTCGACATCGCACGCCTTAGCAATATCAACCCTGTCATTCACAATCAAAAGTTTGCCCATACTTTGAGTAATCTCTTTTATCTTAAAAGCTTCACGCATGATACTTCTAGTATCCATGTTTTTTTCTCTAAGTCTTACAGAATCAGCACCATTTTTCAGCGCAATCTCAATAGTTTCCGACAAATCCCTTCCTTTGAGAGTTTGTTTGTTCGTAACCAAGTTCAACCCTAAGTTAAATTTCTTATTCATTTTCCAACTCTCCTTTAAAAAACTTGTAGAAATGATTTGTAGGTCCATTTCCCTTGCCAATATGCAAATCGTGCTTAATAGCATTAGTAATGTAATCCTTACTGAATTTCACAGCATCATCTATCGATTTTCCAAGCGCCAAATTACTAGCGATCGCACTTGAAAGCGTACAACCAGTCCCATGAGTGTTCTTCGTGTCAATCTTTTCAGTCACAAATTCGTGAAAATTCTCGCCATCATACAAAATATCAATCGCATCTCCCACATGATGACCGCCCTTCACTAGAACGTATTTCGCCCCCATGTTACGAATAATCACAGCTGCCTTTTTCATATCGTCCACACCGTCGATTTTCATTCCACTAATTCTCTCTGCCTCTGGAATGTTCGGAGTTATACAAGTGCACAAAGGAATCAAATCCTCAATCAACAAATCAATTGCATCTTCTTGCATCAAACAAGCACCGTGCTTCGCATACATCACAGGATCTAACACCACATTTTCTGGTTTGTACTCCAATAATTTGTCCCTAACACAACTCATAATCCTCTTGTTTGATAACATTCCGATCTTCACAGCGTCAGTTCCCATATCATTATAAATACAATCAATCTGATCCCTTATAATCTTGTCGGGCAAATCCTCAATCGACACCACCTCAAAAGTATTCTCTGCGACCACCGAAACAATAACGCTCATGGCATACACACCATGTGCCGACATAGTTTTGATATCCGCTTGAATTCCCGCTCCACCTGAGCAATCAGAACCTGCAATTGTAAGAACTTTTTTCATAACTCCTCCTAATAATTTGCTGCAAATTAAATTATATACCTATAATCATTTTACTTCAACTAATCCCTGTTGTAGAGTTTCACAATCGAAGAAATTTTACATTCAAGCTCATCCGTAAGCCAATCTTTTTTCATTCTCCACGTCCAATTACCCAAAGTGTTCGGCGTGTTCGTCCTGTAATCATCATCAAGTCCCAAGAAATCCTGCATCTGACACATACACAAATCGGCTCTCGTCATGTACGCAACCTTTATCAAAGCCTCTTGTACATCATCTGAATTCACATAATTTTTAATGTAATCAAGTTCATCAGAACCTCTGCTATTTACAAATCCCCTCAACGTTTGATTGTCGTGAGTTCCAGTGTAATACACTGTGGTTTCGCCCACATTGTGTGGCAAATAATCCGACTCCTCATTCACATCAAAAGCAAATTGCATCACCTTCATGCCCTTGAACCCAAATCTGTCGCGCAGATTGATAACATCATCAGTAATCAAACCCAAATCCTCGGCAACAATCCTGTCAATCAAGTTTTCTTTTTTCAAAATCTCAAAAAACTCCTCGCCCTTTGCCTTAATCCAGTGTCCGTTTTCAGCAGTGTTTTCCGATGCATCAATCGCCCAAAAAGCTTCAAATCCTCTAAAATGATCCAGACGAAGCACATCGTACATTTTCAAATTATGCTTCAACCTTTTCAACCACCATTCAAAACCAGTTTTCTCACAATAATCCCAATCGTACACGGGGTTTCCCCAATATTGCCCAGTTTCAGAAAATCTGTCCGGAGGAACACCTGCAACAAGTTTCGGTGACAAATCCTCGTTCACCACAAACATATCGGGGTTTTGCCACATATCGCTGCTTTCCTTCGACACATATACCGGTAAATCGCCAAATATTTTTATCCCCAAATCATTCGCGTAATTTTTCAATTCGAAATACTGCTTGTAAAACAAACATTGTACGAATACATTGTATTCAATCTCATCTTTTAACAATTTTTCGTAATAATCGACGCTTTTCTTCTTTCGGTATTTTATATCATCTGGAAATTCCAACCAAGATTTGCCATTAAAGTACTTCTTTAAAGCCTCAAATAAGCAAAATCCACGAACAAGTTCACGCTCAGAGAAATTTTCTGTGTCGATTATCTTCAGAACCTTGTTGCGTTCAAAAGCCTTTCGTAAAATCTCATCCTTTGCTTTTGCCACATAATCGTAATCGACATAATCATCTTCGAATTTGTAGCCACGAACATCACTCTTCGTCAGCAAACCATCCTCAATCAACTTGTCGATGTCGATATACATGTAGTTCCCAGCAAAAGTTGATGGCGACAAATACGGACTATTGCCATCAGAACTAATCGGAACAAGTGGCAATATTTGCCAGTAAGTTTGCTGTGATTTCTTCAAAAATCTCACAAACTCATACGCACTTTCCCCGAAACTTCCTATTCCATATTTAGAACTCAAACTGAACACAGGACACAAAATCCCTGCTTTTCTATTACCACTCATATTAGCCCTTCTTGTTTTGTTCACGATACATTCTCGTGTAAATCTTGCCATTTGCCAACAATTCTTCGTGCGTTCCTTTTTCCACAATAACGCCCTTGTCCAACACGTAAATGCAATCCACATTCTTAATCGTGGACAATCTGTGCGCAATTATAAATGTAGTCCTGTTTTGTTTCAATTTGTCGATCGCGTATTGAATCACAGATTCCGTTTGCGTGTCGATGTTTGCAGTCGCCTCGTCCAATATCAAAATCTTCGGATTGGTGATGTAACTTCTCGCAAATGCAATAAGTTGTTTTTCACCTGCTGAGAAACTTGCGCCATTGTCCTTAACTTCCTCATCAAGACCATTTCTGAAATCTATCAACCTGTCCGCACCGATATCCCTCAACGCATTTTCGACTTCTTCATCTGTAAAATCCTTGTCGAGACTGATGTTACTCCTAACATCTCCCATAAAAAGCACCGGATCTTGTGGCACCAAGGAAATATTCTTTCTTATAGAATCCACGCTGTAGTCGTTGAAGTTCTTGCCGTCGATTTTGATTACACCTTTTTGAGGCTTATAAAATCCTAAAAGCAAATTGATTATCGTAGTCTTGCCACTTCCAGTAAACCCTACAAATGCAACACTTTCTCCGCTTTTTATATCAAGCGACAAATCTTTAAGCACAGGTTCGTTTTCAATATACGAAAAATCCACATTTTCAAACTTCACATCGCCCTTAATGTCGCCGATTTCTCTTTCTGGAAACTCCTCGACCTCAGTATCCAACAATTCAAAAACATGCTCTGCTGCACTGAACGATTGCTCCAACGAGCCCATTCTTTCCACGCAGTTACTGATGTACAAGAAAGTCCTCGAAGTGTATTCCATCGTCAAATACATGCTCCCCAACTTTACATCAGTATTTCCAGTCAAAACATTGTACGCGTAAATTCCAAGTATCGTAATCGTCGCAAAATTTCTGAGAAGCTGCGACACATTGTAGCTCATCGTACCGTAAGCCCTCGTCACCATATACCCGTAATCATACACGTTTTTCGCAGAAGTTTCGTAATCCTTACTGAAATCTTCTTCCAAATTATACGCCTTGATTATCTCGATATTATTGATAGTCTCGTTGATTTTCGCATTCTCTTCGCTAATGTATTTTCTCATATTTGTAAATGCAAAACGTGATTTTTGCAAAAATTTCTTAAAAATATAAAACATAATTGGGAAAAATAGGCACACAATAATCCCGATTTTCGTGTCAGTTATAAGCACCATCGCAATCATGAATATACTCACGATTACGCTTACCATAAGCTGTGCCAACACCATTTGATAGAAACTCTTCACAGTTTTCGTATCGTTTGTAATTCTGCTGACAACTTTTCCAGCCGGCAAATTATCGTAAAATGATATCGGCATTTTTTGAATGTGATCGTACACATCCATCTGCATTCTGCGTGCGATTTTGTTCGCAGTTTTCTCCAAGTACACCGTAGAATTGTACTTCCACAGTGAATCTACGAAGAAAACCGCCGCATACAAGCACAACACCAACGCTAATTTTCTAATATTGTATACAAGTTTTTCTCCTGTAAGTAAATTGTTGATGATATACGCCAATATAATCGGCCCGATAATCTCGAATATCGTCATCAACACCGTAAACACCATCCCTATCGTCAAGTTTTTCTTCTCGTTTAGGGAGTATTTTATTATTCTATTCGTCACACTCTTTCTCATAAGCACTCTCCACTGTCTGTCTCAAATATTGCTCCTTGTACCAACCATCTTGTTTCATCAAAGAGTCGTGATTACCTCTTTCAACTATTCTACCGTTTTCAAGAACGATAATCTCGTCTGCATCCTTCACCTGGCTAATCCTGTGAGTTGCGATGATATTCGTCTTGCCGGAGCGAATTTTTCTGAAATTATCCAAAATATTCTTCTCCGTTGTTCCATCCACAGCACTCATGCAGTCGTCCATAATCAAAATATCCGGATTCTTTATCAAAGCCCTCGACAACGCAATCCTTTGTTTCTGACCGCCCGACAAACTAATCCCCTTTTCTCCACACAACGTATCCGTTCCATTCACAAGCTTATCCAAATCCTTCTCAAAATCGCTCATTCGTATAGCTTCCATCAATTCTTCATCCGTTGCATCCTTGTTTGTAAGCTTGATATTTTCGCCAATAGTCTTCGAAAAAATCATGTGGTTTTGTGGAACATATCCCATTCTTTCTCTGACTGATTCGACAGTATAATCGGTCAAGTTTTTGTCATTCAGAAGTATTTCTCCATCTTCCACATCGTAAAATCTAAGAAATTGCTTCAACAAAGTAGTCTTGCCGCTTCCAGTTTTCCCCAAAACCCCCAAAGTTTTTCCAGATGTAATTAAGAAATTGATATCACTGAGAACATTCTCCTTCGAAGTCGGATACTTGAACGATAAATTCCTAAACTCAATCGTAGGATTTTCCTTCAAATCAACTGCATCAGGTTTATTCACAATGTCTTCCTTGTAATCCCACACCTCTTGAATCCTGTCCATACTAGCATCGGCTTGCTTCTTCACGCTGATGAAATCGCCCATGCCAATCATCGGCCAAATCAACAAATTCAAATAAAACATAAAACTCATCAGTCTTCCCACAGTAATGCTTCCAGTTCGTATCAAATAAGTTCCATAAGAAATAGCCAACACATAAGTCATAACCTCAATAGGCTTTTGGATGGGACCATACCATGCGATTAACTTTGCAGTCGCCATATTTTTTTCATACAAATCATCCGCCCTATCTTGGAACTTCTTTCTTTGGAAATCCTTCAAATTATTTGCACGAACCACACGCACACCACTTACAGTTTCCAAAGTCTGATCGTTCATCTTATCAAACGATTTTTGCGACTCTTCAAAAGTCGTATTCAATTTGTTGCCGATTTTATTACTCACCACAACCAAAATCGGAAGTGGAAGCACACTTAATAAGGTTAACCTGAAATCTGTAGTCACAATCATCACGATAACTATTAAAATAGGATAAAAAGTCGAATCAAATAAACTCATCAGACCATATCCCGCAAAATCTCCCAAAGCGTACGGATCATTTGTAGCCTTCCCCATCAAAGACCCCGTGGAATTCTTCTCGAAAAACTCCGGCGATTGTTTCAAATATTTGTCGTACAACCTAGTCGTCACCAAATACCTAATCGTGTCATCGCCCCTGAACACATTCAAATTCCACACAACGCTAACCACATAACACAACACACTTGCAACCAAGCAAATTCCCAAATTAATCTTCAAATTTTCAGCTGTCACATTCTTGTTGAAAATATTGTCCGCCACATTACCAATCATGTACGGCAAAATCAACTTGAAAGCATAATCAAAAATAAGTGCGATAATTGCGATTATGTAGCTTTTCTTGTAGTAATCAATAAACCACTTATACCTTTTTAACATACTTACTCCTTTACTTTTGCAATAAAAAATAGGGCTCATAAAGAGCCCCATTAGCAAATTCTATTTTTGCAATAATTTAATGATGTGTTCTCTGAAATCTTCTCCGTCCATAGTAACAGCACCTGTGCCACCAAAAATATCCACAGATACTTTGAAGAAGTTCACAACTAATTTGTCTCCCAAATCATAGTGTTCTTCAATATGACCTGGAACGAAAATCAATTCCTTCTTGTCTGTTTCAACATCATCAAGGTTCAAATGTTTGATAGGGTCAACCATGGCTTCAACCACACCCATATCTTCCATCATCCACATGTTGTTGTTCCAGAATCTTTTTTCTTCAGGACTTCCACCATTCAAAAGCTCTTTGTTTGTAATAGATGATAAAACTCTTCTAACAGCTTCCTCATCAAATTTGTCATTGTATATTAATTTCATTTCATCTCTATTAGCTACATCAATGATAAAAGATTCTGCAACCTTTTGACCTTCTGACGCTGATTGCCAGAAATATAGCATCATTTCAACTACTTCATTATTAATTTTAATGCTCATTATTCAGACCTCCTTCTTTCAAAAATTCTCTATATTAAATATTATACAACTAACAAAAATTTTTTCCAACAAAATTTTCAAATTTTATCATATTTTCCAATAATTCTACAAATTATCTTTTTTTAAATCCTCGTACACCTTCAACGTGTCATCATATCCAAGCTTCAGCCCGTATCGCATCTTTTCCTTCTCAAACTCCATAACCTTAGGAAAATTCCTGTCCCACGTCTTAATAATCGTGTATTTTGGATTTCTCTTCAACTTATTCGTCAACAAATACGGCTTCAAAGACACAATCACAACCTCATCGCAAACATCATCGACCATCTTATACGGATTATTCTCCATATATCCGCCGTCAATCAACCTCTTACCGTCCAATTTTTCTTGCTTAAACACCAACAAATTAGAACTCGCACGCAAATAATCACGCAAATGCCCCTGTGGAATATCCTCGATAAACAAATTCAAAACCTTCCTTTGTTCCACATCCACAGTATTAAGCCCGAATTTCATCTTGGATTCACGAACCTTCTTCTCATCAATATATTTACTCAACAACTCATTCAAAGGCTCCACCCCGAAACCCTTGTTATCGATAAAATCCTTCGCCAAGCCTAGCTTATCCTTCGCATTATCCAAACTTAAACTCTGTTTCATAATAGAATTGACATCATTGTCCTTTAGGCTAATCACATCATCGTAAGTCAAATTCTCCCACAATTTATACGCAATCTCCCAATCGCCCTGGCAAATCATAGCCGCATTGATAGCTCCAATCGAAGTTCCCACAACATAATCAAAGTCAATTCCCATTTCCACCAACGCCTTGTAAGCGCCAATCTGATAGCAGCCCCTCGCTCCGCCGCCTTCCAACACTAACCCTCTCATAAAAACCCCCTTCTTAATATGATTATATCATCAACCAACCCTCAATTGTGTGATATAATTTTTCGTGAAAGGAATACCCATGTACACACTACTACTCATATCTGCGATACTTCTAATAATCGCAGCCACAGACAATTTCATAAGTATGTTCACAGCAACAAGCATCTTTTTGTTCGCAATTAGTGCCATCGGACTAATATTTGCGCTACGTTCAAATATAATCTTGAACATAATCATAGCGATCAACGTAATCACAAATTTATTTATCCTTGCGATAATATCTTACAGACTCTACCAAAAAGCAAAAGTCAAAGCCAACATCGCGCTTCACTTATCTGCAAGTTTATTATACATCGCAATGATAGCAATAAACCTGTTCAAAATATTTGACCTTTACAAATACATAATAGGAATGAATTTGTATCTGAGCTTAATTGTACTGTCACACCTGCTTGGAAACCTCGTAATCAAATACCAAAAAATCGCCACAGATTTTGACTACATCATAGTCCTTGGAGGATCCATGAAAGGAATCGAACTCTCTGAGCTCATCAAACAAAGAATGCTCACATCATTCGCCTACTACAGAACCAATAAAAGCATTATGATATTTTCCGGCGGCAAATCCAACGGAGACATCGAAGAATCCGTAGCCATGAAAAACTTCGCCGTCCAAAACAACATCCAGGACACAGATATTTTATTGGAAAAACTCGCCATGAACACAATGCAAAACATAGAATACGTAAAAACACTCATACAACAGCAAGATTCAGAATACGACAGAAAAAAAGTCTGCGTCATCACCAACAACTTCCACGCATTCAGAACCAAACTCATCTGCAACAAAATGAAAGTCAATTGGACAGTAATACCCGCAGAATCTAACCTCAACTCCAAAATCAACACCTACCTAATAGAATTATTAGCCGCAGTCTACCTAGACATCGTACTTCACATCATAATGCTTCTCATCATCACCATAATAATAGGCATCTTAGTATAATCGTAGATATTTTGTAGACATTCTCCTGATTGGAAAATCGAAATAGTGGTATAATATATATAAGAAATCGGAGGAGGATTTTATGAAAAACATTAAAAAATTTGGATTATTACTTGCATTAATCGCTTCAGTATCGCTATCAAGCTGCAGCAGCGAACAATCATTAACTAAACCTGATACAACAACATCAACAGCTGAAGACAGCAAAAAAGATACAGCAGCCGACACACAAGAAAACAAAAAAGAAGACACTGATAAAACAGAACAAAAAGAAGATAAAGAAGATAAAAAAGAAGATGCTGACAAAAAAGAAGATACACAAAAAGACGACCAACAACTTACAGATGATGAAAAAGCAACAATAGATGAATTCGTAGAAAGATTAGAAAAATACGAAGTAGGAACAGCAGGAGCATCACTTAAAATGGACAGACTATTCACAGAAATAGTCAACAGATGCGAATTCCTAGAAACAAAACCAGAACAATCACAACAATACTTCATCAAAAAAGTCTCAGAAGTAAAAGACACAGAAAACTTCAAAATGGCAGTCAAAGCATTGAAAAACACAATGGACTACTACAAAGAAGACAAACAAGCATACATCAAACAACTAGAAGATAGCGGATCAGAATGGAATCCACAAATCAAACTCGAAACATTAGAAAATCTAGTAGACAAATTTTAATAGAATTAGGAAAGAAGCTGCAAAACAGCTTCTTTTTTTGTGAGAATAAAAACCTCTTCAAAATATGCAAAGCAGAAAACTACAATTGACCGAATATCTAGCTTACGAAAATAAATAAATCCTAATCTCATGAACCTAAAATCTCAAGTGCGAGCTCCGCTCTGGCACGAGTGAGATTTCTTAACGGTTTATTTCGCCTGGATTTATACTTATTTTCTCCAGATGATATTCTACAGCAATTGTAGTAATCTGCTTTTTTCTCGTTTAGAGATATGTAAACCTATCGTAATTTTCAAATTCATATCCACGATTTTTAGGGTATTTCATGCAAAAACCATAAGTTTGTCCGTAAATTCCTTTAGAATAAAAGGCTTTAACTAAACGAGTCATCTGGAAAAAATTGTGAAAACTCAATCGCAGAAATCCGGCCAAAATTTGACCGCGTAAGCGAAGCGTGCTTCAAATTTTAGGATTTCGAGATTTGTTGTTTTCAACTTTAAGAATTTTTTAGTAGGAAGCAGGATTTGACGAAGAATATCATTCGGAAGAAATTTTGCTGATTTCAAATCGAAGAGCTCCGGCTAAAATTTGACCGCTTGAGTGCGGAGCACGAGCTTCAAATTTTAGGAGACCAAGATTTAGAAATCACAAATTTCTGTAGACCAGATATTCGAGCAAACCTGCTCCTACGCCTTGTTGACGAGTGAAGTTAAACCTTTTATTCTGGTATGAAACAGAGTAATTCTAGCAATAAAACCCCGTCCCTGTCTACCTTCACACGAACTCTCTAACTCCATTCAGCAACATCTCCCTGTCACAACCTATCCCAGCACACTCACATACAAACGAAAATTCATTCGAAAAAATCCGTCAAAATCAGGGAGCAAAGCGCAAGCAAGCGAACTGATTTAGGATTTTGAGAGTTGAATTATCAACTTTATCTCCCTAATCCCCAAGAGGTATGATCCTTTAGAATAAAAGGTTTTAACTAAGCGAGTCATCTGGAAAAAATTGTGAAAACTCAATCGCAGAAATCCGGCCAAAATTTGACCGCGTAAGCGAAGCGTGCTTCAAATTTTAGGATTTCGAGATTTGTTGTTTTCCAATTTTTGGAAGCTAGAGGAGCGAAGTTAAACCTTTTATTCTGGTACGCGACAAAGTAAATCCTGCAATCATAACCTTGCCCATGTCTACCTCAACACAAACTCTCTCTTACTCCTCTATATCCTCAATATCATATCTATCCAAATTCTCATAAACATACGACTGTTGAATACCACGCAAATAAACACCCCTGTCATCAACCTTATCCGTCAAAGCATTCTTCAACAAGTGTTTAATCTCCAAAGAATTCACCGGCGACCTCTCCATAGCACTCAAATAATCAGCCCTGTCGACTCTCTCCCAGTCAACACACACATTCAAATTCTTTTTAAGGATCAAATCCAGCCAAATCCTAGTTGCACGACCATTCCCTTCCCTGAAAGGATGCGCCACATTCATCTCTACATACTTCTCAATAATCTCATCAAAAGACCCCTCAGGCATCCTCTCAATAATCGCCAAATTACTCTCTAAATACAACAAATTTGCAAACCTGAAATTTCCTTTTGACAAATTCACATCACGAGTCTTCCCTGCAAAATCAAAAATATCCTGAAACAAAAATGCGTGAATCTCCTGCAAACCCTTGTAAGTACCGACCTCAAAGTTATTGATAAAACCCTTGTCCCAAAGCTCAATCGCCCTTCTCTTAGACAAAAGCTCCTCATCAATCAACCTACCCATCAAACACCATCCCTTCTTATCATTATTTTATGTAAAATTCTGCGTAATTTCTAAACGTGTCGAATTTCATACGGTTATAATTTTTATTTTCTTTTATATAAGCGAAGCGTGCTTCAAATTTTATGATTTCGAGATTAGAGTTTTCCAATTTTTGGAAGCTAGACGAAGCGTGTTAAACCTTTTATTCTGGTTTGAAACCAAGTAAATCCTGCAACCAAATTTCTGTCCCTGTCTATCATCACACGAACACTCTGACTCCATCCTACAACATCTCCCCATCATCATAACCTACCTCAGCACTCCCCATACAAACGAAAATTCATTCGAAAAAATCCGTCAAAATCAGGGAGTGAAACTTTAGTCCGCGGACTGATTTAGGATTTTGAGAGTTGAATTATCAACTTTCTCCCCTAATCCCCCATGAGGTGTGATCCCTTAGAATAAAAGGCTTTAACTAAGCGAGTCATCTGGAGAAAATTGTGAAAACTCAATCGCAGAAATCCGGCCAAAATTTGACCGCGTAAGCGA
>OKGJ01000074.1_pt1 | contig 16191 bp, 10 predicted proteins | sample 1614931 | NCBI WGS metagenome assembly OKGJ01 (sample SAMN04436981, study PRJEB24849) | human gut metagenome | biome: human gut; feature: NICU; material: stool | host: Homo sapiens | place: USA: Saint Louis, MO | collected 2010-07-01 | reverse complement strand
CAGGATTGCGGAGATGGCGCGGTCGCGCAGCCAGCGGACGTATTCGACGGCGCAGGCTGCAACAATTAACGCAATGACAAAGATAGTGACCCACACCGGATAATCGCGCCCATTGGCCCAGAAGTAGACGTAAGGCGAGACGAAAGTCACTAGGGTAATCAGGAGCCCCAGCATTCTTCGGCCGAATGAGCGGCCGGTGATCATCTCGACAATTCCCCAGGTGTAGGGGATAGCGGTAATGATGTCGATGCTCCACAGCACCCAGACATTGCCATGGAATCCGGGGACGAAAACCACAGGTAGCGCGCGGAGCGAAGAGTAGACCATTACCACCAGATAGGCCAACACTTTCGGGTTGTAGAGCAGGCGCCACACGGGGTTGCGCTCGATGAGTTTGGTCCCGACTTTGCGTAGTGCATGCAGATCCTTTTGCTGCATGACCAGCGTATTTGTTCCCTCCAGCAGGTAAGCGAGCAGTTTTTGCTGCTCGAGACTGCCGTGTGCCCAGGCCTGCACCAGCTCGCTTGGCGAGATAGCGATGGGCACCAGTGGTTCTCCGCGCTGTTTCAGCGCAGTGGGAAGCTCGAGGGTACTGCCATCGAGCTTATCGACGGCCAGTTCCGGGCCCACCACATGAACGATGTCGCCGCCGAGGATGTTTTGTACCTTCTTCACATCACTTTCGGGCAGCGAGCTGAACCAGAGTAGCTGCCGGGAGGAAATCGCCATTCGCAAGGCGGTCCCCAGAGCTTCTGCTGCGTCATCGATGGCGTAAAAGTCCTGCGTGTTGGTGTGGGCGAGTGAACGCAAGCTGTCGATTATTGCGACATTTTTGGCATTGAGCTCGCTGAGGCGGGCCACGCCGGAAATATCGATGACCGCCTGAGGATCAAGGGCGAAAGCATGGGTAAAAGGAAGGTCGAGTATCGAGCGCATCGCAAGGAGCCGCTGGTGTCGCTGGTGTCCAACCAGGGCTGAATTCTGTGCGCTCATAGTGTTTTAGCTTGCCACAACTTGCGCTTCTCACCAGCAACTATACGGTTCGGTCTGTCTATTGGCAGGTGTTCTACCCTGTGAAAACTTCATTAAGTTGGACTTTTTTCGCTGTGTAGAGTAGCTTCTAATCCACTAATAGACAGGTCTGTTCATTATGGCTTTGATGGCGGACTGGCTCATAAATTTAGGAGAAACACTCTCATGCTCATTTCAGGACTAGCGCTGGGTGCCGTGCTCGGCTTTGTTATGCAGCGAGGACGCTTCTGCGTCACCGGCTTCTTGCGCGACATCTTCACTCAGCGCAGCTGGCGCGGCTTTGTCGCCCTGCTGATTGTTATTTCCGTCCACGCCATCGGTCTGGCCGCACTGACCAGCGCCGGCGTGATTACTCCCGAATACAAGGAATTGGCACCGCTGGCTGTCATTATTGGTGGCGTTATCTTCGGACTGGGTATCGTCCTGGCCGGTGGCTGCGCCTCGGGTACCTGGTACCGCTCCGGTGAGGGCCTGATCGGCTCCTGGATCGCACTGGTCTTTTACGCCCTATCCGCTGCTGCCATGAAGACTGGCTTCCTCAACGGCCTGCAGGATTCCCTGAAGGACCGCACCGTCGGCCTGACCAGCATCCACGCCTCTCTGGGCATTAGTATCTGGCCACTGGTCATCGCGCTGAGCGCCGTCACGGCATACTTCGCTGTCCGCTTCCTGCGCGAAGAATTCTCCGGTCCGCGCCCGGCCACTCTGGCGCCGCGCAAGTCCGGTCTCGCGCACATTCTGACTGAAAAGACCTGGCACGTGTACGCCACCGCCGCCATCGTCGGTGTACTTGGCGTTATCGCATGGCCGCTGTCCGCCGCCACCGGCCGCAACGACGGCCTCGGCATCACGACTCCGTCCTCCAACCTCGCCAACTACGTTGTCACTGGTGACACCGAGCGTTTCGACTGGGGCGTCCTCCTCGTCCTCGGCATCCTCGTCGGCTCCTTCATCGCGGCCAAGGCCTCCGGTGAATTCCGCCTCCGCGTCCCGGACGCCACCCAGGGTGCACGCTCGGTCGTCGGCGGCATCTTCATGGGTGTCGGCGCTGCGTGGGCCGGCGGCTGCACCGTCGGTAACGGCATGGTTCAGACCTCGCTGTTCAGCTACCAGGGTTGGCTCGCACTGGCGTCCATCGCCGCAGGTGTCGCTATCGCCGCAAAGCTCTGGCTGAAGCCGTCCGCACCTTCGCTTAACGACGTCCCGAGCACCCCTTCCACCACCAACGACACGGCGGTATCGGCAATTTCTCCGGTCACTTCGACTGCTACTTCGCCTGTGTCGCTGCCGGGTAGCGAAGGTGCCGCTGGCACCGAGGCCTCCCCGCTGGCGGGTGCCTTTGCTGTCGCTCCGGTGGCATTGCTCGACCGGAGCGTCGTCAAGCAGGAAGACGGCAAGCTTAAGCCACTGGGCGATGGGCGTTACGAGCTCGACACCGTCGGCGCGGTGTGCCCCTTCCCGCTGATCGAGGCCAAGGACGCGATCAACAAGATTGAGGTCGGCGAGGAGCTGGTGATCCCATTCGACTGCACCCAGGCCACGGATGCGATTCCGCGCTGGGCTGCGAAGGATGGCCACGAGGTCACCAACTTTGAGCAGACCGGTGAAGCTGGCTGGACGATTTCCGTCCGCCGCGGGAAGTAAGGCATGGTGACGGCGGGAGAGCGTTGTTAGGGTGAGGGCATAGGTTGATTGACACCAACAACAAAGGAGCTCAACCATGGCAAAGAATATTCGACCACTAGATGCTCTCGTAGTCGCGGGTGCCGCCAGCGTCCTTGTGCTGGCCGGTTGCTCCTCCGATGATTCGGCTAGTACTGAGGCAAGCAGCACTGTTAGCGAGACCAGCTCTTCCGTGTCGGCCACCAGCACTGAGGGCCATGACGACATGGATGATATGGACGATGCCGATGAGCATGGCGGTCATGGTGACCATGGTGATGACGCGATGGCCGGCCATGACCATCCGGCCGATGGTGGTCCGGCTCCAGAGGGAATGATTGCGGCGGACAACGCGAAGTTCCCGGTCGGCAGTGAAGTGCAGGTTCTCGCCGATCACATGCCGGGCATGAAGGGTGCAGAAGGCAAGGTTGTTGGTGTTTTCAACACCACTACCTACTCCGTTTCCTACACCCCGACCGATGGCAGTGAGCCGGTGAAGGACCACCGCTGGGTCGTTCATGAGGAGCTGGAGAACCCAGGCGAAGCACCGCTTGCCGACGGCTCCGAGATCACCATCAACGCCGAGCATATGGCGGGCATGAAGGGGGCCAAGGGCACTGTTGACTACTCCCCCCAGGAGCCGGTGTACATGGTCGACATTGACGATGATGGTATGACCATGAAGAACCACAAGTGGGTTACTGAAAGCGAGCTTGCTCCGGAGGACTAGCAGGCTGTCTGGACGGTCTTTCCGGATAGCTTTCTCTCTTCTCCCGCTCAATCCGCTCCGACTCAAAATCGCCCAGCCACTTCACGACACCTATGTCACCTCATGCCGCCTCCACAGCTGGTACGAGGTGACGCCTGTGTCGTGAAGTGGCCCAGAGGGGGGGGCGGAGCGAAGTGCCCTGGGGAAACAGGCCACTGCCCAGCTACAGATCCAAATCCAACGACGCACCTGGGATGGCGTCCAGCAGCCGCTGGGTGTATTCCTTCTCCGGGTGGTCGAAGAGATCGTCGGTCGGACGGTGTTCAACCATCTTGCCGTGCTCCATCACGATGACCTCATCAGCCACCTGCCGCACCACAGCGAGGTCGTGCGTAATAAAGAGGTAGGCCAAATCCATCTCTTCCTGCAGCTCAGCGAGTAGTTCGAGCACCTGAGCCTGCACCACCACGTCGAGGGCCGATACTGCCTCGTCACAGACCACAACCTCAGGGTTCAGGGCCAGCGCACGCGCAATCGCCACACGCTGACGCTGACCACCCGACAGCTCACCGGGGAAGCGGCGCCCCATCTCCGCGGGAAGTGCGACGCGGTCGAGAAGCTCGAATACGCGCTGCTCACGCTCCTTCTTGGTGCCAATCTTGTGAATCCGCAGCGGCTCCTCGATGGAGGAATGCACCGTGCGCATCGGGTCCAGCGTCGCATACGGGTTCTGGAAAATCGGCTGAATGCGACGCCGCAGCTCCAGCTCCTCTTTACGACTCCGGCCCTGGACGCGTTTGCCGTCGAAAAGCACTTCGCCTTCGGTCGGATCGAGCAGCCCCAGCGCCATGTTGGCGACAGTGGACTTGCCCGAACCGGATTCGCCCACGATTCCGATGGTGCGACCGCGACGCAGCGTAAAGCTGATGTCATCGACGGCGCGGAAGGAATCCTTGCGCCACGGACGGTCGCCGCGGATGGCAAAGTCGCGCACCAAGTTCTTCGCGACCAGAATCTCCTTCTGGTCCGCATCCGATGTCGTCGGCGCCGCCACCACGCGATCACCGCGCCGGGCAGCCAGCGATGGAGCCGCCGCGATTAGCTGCTTGGTGTATGGATGCTGCGGGCGGGTGAGAACTTGCAGGGCAGGGCCGGTCTCCACGACACGTCCTGCTTGCATAACGACGAGTCGGTCAGCGCGCTCGGCAGCCAAACCGAGGTCATGGGTAATAAGCACCACGGACGTGCCGAGTTCGCTAGTGAGCTTGTCGAGGTGGTCGAGGATTTTCTTCGCCACGGTCACGTCGAGAGCGGACGTGGGCTCATCGGCAATCAGCAGCTTTGGGTGCGCGGCCAAGCCCATCGCGATAAGTGCGCGCTGGCGCATACCACCGGAGAACTCGTGCGGGTACTGGTCGATACGCTTTTTAGCGTTCGGCAGGCCAGCCTGTTCCAGCAGCTCAATCGCCTTTTTGTGGGCCTCGGAGCCAGTGGTGATGTTGTTGGCGCGCAGCGCCTCCTTAATCTGGGAACCGACGGTCCACACTGGATTGAGATTGGTCATCGGATCCTGGGGGACCAGGCCGATGCCGTTGCCGCGGATGCTAACAAACTCGCGGTCGGTCAGGTGTGTGATGTCACGGCCATCGAAGGTGATGGTGCCACCGGTGACTTCACCATCACCGGGCAACAGCCCCAGCGCGGCGTGGACAGTGGTGGACTTACCCGAGCCGGACTCGCCGACAATGGCGACCGTCTCACCGGGGAAAACCTCAAGGTCGACGTCATGCACGACATCGGTCAACGATTTACTGCGGCGGCCGGACGCTGTGGTCGTCGGAAAGCCAATGCAGACATCCTTCAAGGTGAGAATGGGCGCTGCGGAAGTATTGGTGTCGGTGCTCATCGACGACGCTCCTTCGGGTCGAGAGAATCCTTCAAAGCGTCACCCATGAGGATGAAGCCGAGAACGGTAATCGCCAGGGCGAGTGCTGGCCAGAACAGGTTGGACGGGGCCTGGCGGAGCACCTGCTGTGCGACAGAGATGTCGTTGCCCCAGGAAACGGTGGTCGTCGGCAGGCCAATGCCCAGGTAGGACAGCGTGGCCTCGGCGACGATGTAAATACCCAGCGAGGTCGTGGCCATGACGATGACAGGGGCGAGGCAGTTCGGCAGCACATGGCGGAAGAGAATGCCAGTGCTGGACAGACCGAGCGCCTTGGAGGCGGTGACGTATTCCTCGTTCTTCACCGAGATCACCGAGGAACGCACCACGCGCGCCATCTGCGGCCAGCCGAAAGCAGCGAGCACGAAGACCACGGACCAGATGGTGCGTTCGGTAAACAGCTGCATCAGCACGATGCCGGCGAGAATCAGGGGGATGGCAAAGAACATGTCCGTGATGCGGGAGAGCACCGCGTCGACCCAACCGCCAAGATAGCCAGCGATGGCACCGAGGATGATGCCCACCACGGTCACGGCCAGGGTGACGCCGATGCCGACGATGACCGAGGCGCGGGCACCGTAGATGACACGGGCGTAGACGTCGTAGCCCTGCTGAGTGAAGCCCATCGGGTGGCCGTCGCGGGCCGGGGCCAGCGAGTCACGCAGGTTTGCCGCCGTCGGATCCACAGAGGTGAACAGTGACGGGAACGCGGCCACTGCGATGGAGAGCAAAATAATGAATGCGGAAACCCAGAACAGTGGGCGGTAACGCAGGTTCTGCCAGGCCGAACCCCAGAGCCCCAGTGGTGGGGTATCCGGCAACTGCTTGTGGTCGGGGTTCGTCGCCTGTGCGGCGGGGGCCTGCGCGGTGCCGGTATGCACGGCGTTGGCCTGCTTTTCTGGCTGAGTCGAATCTAACTGCGTCGAATCTGGCTTAGGCATAACGAATCCTCGGATCCAGGACTGCGTAGAGCAAGTCGATGAGCAAGTTGGCGAACATGTAAATAACCACCAGGATGGTCACGATGCTGACCACGGTGGGAGCTTCACCAATCTGGACGGCGTGGAAGATCAGGCCACCGATACCTGGCACGTTGAAGATGCCCTCGGTGACAATTGCGCCGCCCATCAGAGCCGCGAGATCAGCGCCGATGAAGGTCACAACGGGAATTAGCGAGTTGCGCAAGATGTGGCGGCGGGTGACTTCAGAGGTTGGCAAGCCCTTGGCGCGGGCAGTGCGTACGAAGTCAGCATGGCGTGCCGACGAGACCTCGGAACGCGTCAGTCGCAGAACATAAGCAACCGAGACGAGACCCAGCACGAATGCCGGCAGCAGCAGGGAGGTAAAGGAGGCATCGCTACCAACGGTGGGGGAGACAATCTCCCAGCGCACACCGAAGAGGTAGCGGGCCACGAAGCCGAGCACGAAGGTCGGAGTTGCGATAACCAGCAGGGACATCACCAGAACGGTGGAGTCGAAGAAGCCGCCCTTGCGCATACCGGCAATAACGCCGAGGCCGATACCGAAAATGGCCTCAATGGCAACGGCCATCAGCGCCAGGCGAATCGTAATAGGGAAGGCCAGCGCAATTTCCTCGCCGACCGAGCGGCCGGAGAAGGTCTCGCCCATATCCAGGGTGAATAGGCCCTTGAGATACTCCCAGTACTGGACGAGGAAAGGCTCATCCAGGTGGTAGTGAGCGCGCAGTGCTGCGACCTGCTCCGGTGGCAGCTGCTTATCGCCAGCTAGTGCGGCGATGGGGTCGCCTGGCATGGCGAAGACCATTGCATAAATCAGCAGTGTGGCACCGAAGAAAACCGGCACCATCTGCAGGAGTCTCTTTCCGATATACCAACCCATGGTGCTAGTCCTTCTCAATCATTGGGTAGTCCAAGATGCCGTCCCACATCACTACGGCATTGCGCAGCTTCGGGTTCCACGCCACCGAAGCATTGGGGTACCACAGCGGAATCGCTGGTAGGTCCTCCATCAGCACAGACTGAGCCTTGACATAAATCGGCTTGGCATCTTCTGCGCTCTTTGCCGAGGCCGCCTCCTGAATCAGCTTGTCGAACTCCGGATTGGAGTAGTGGTTGTCATTCGAGGAACCACCGGTGACGAACTGCGGGATCATGTAGTTGGCCACAGATGGGTAGTCAGCTGCCCAGCCAGTGCGGTAGCCGCTGGTGATGGTCTCGTTGGAGATTTCATCGCGCAGCTGCTTGAAGGTCGGGTAGGCCTTGCCGTGGGAATCGATGCCGAGGGTCTCGCCAATCATGTTGGTCACCGCTTCGACCCACTGCTGGTGTCCGCCGTCGGCGTTGTAGGCGATGTCGAACGAGCCGGTAAACGGCGCAATTTTGTTGGCTTCGGCCCACAGTTGACGGGCCTTCTTCGGGTTGTATTCCAGGACCTCTTGGCCAGGTACGTTCGGATCAAGGTCGCCGAGCGTCAACGAGCTGAACTCGCGCGCCGGGGTGCGGGTGTCGAAGAAAATCTTCTCAGTGATTAGTTTCCGGTCAATCGCCATAGAAATCGCTTGACGACGAAGCTTGCCCTCTTCACCCGAAAAACCTGGCAGATTTCGCGGAATTGCGAAGTACTGCGAAGACGAGGTCGGGACATTTGCGCTGGAGTCGGGGAAGTCGGTTTGGAAGCTGGCGAGAGCCGTTGGTGGAATTGTGCGTGGCAGCGTGTCCAGGCGGCCGGCCTGGAGGTCTGCATATGCGGTGTCCACGTCCGAGTAGAAGCGGTATACCAGGCCGTTGTTACGGGCCTTGTGCTCACCGGCGAAGTCATCATTGCGAACCACAGTTAGCTGGTTGTTGTGCAGCCAAGCGCGGCCTTCGGCCATCTTGTACGGTCCATTGCCGATTGGGTGTTCACCGAAAGCCTTCTTGTCTTCGAACGCGGCCTTCGGCAGCGGCATAAACGCGACATAGCCGAGGCTGAGCGGGAAGGAAGAATCTGGGTTGGTCAGATCCACGGTGAACCTCAGGTCATCGACCTTTTTCAGGCCGGAGAGTGTTTTCTCCGTGGCCTTTTCTCCCGAAACAGCATCAAAACCCTGCACGTTGGCGAAGAAGGACTGCTGCTTCTGCAGGTTCGGGCCGTAGGCAGCGTAATTCCAGGCATCGATGTAGCTCTGCGCGGTGACTGGTTCGCCGTTGTGGAAGGTCCAGCCCGGTTTTAGCGTGATGTCGAAATGGGTCGAGTCCTCGTTGGGCTTAATTTCTGCCGCATGGTCCAGGATCATCGAGCCGTCGGTGTCGTAGCGCACCAGACCTGAGTAGAGCATGCGGAGGATATCGCCACCACCGGTTTCATTGGTGTCAGTGGTGTACAGCGGCGACTGTGGTTCGGAGTTCTGGACCACAATGAACCCCGCGCCGACCTGTTGCTGCAGCGAGCGCGCTTCCTGGCAAGGCGATTACCAGCAAAGCCGCCAGGATCTGGCGGACATGCAGCGTGAACTTTCCTTTTCCGCTGAGCGTTGTTGCGTGCAGTTTTGTGGCACGGGACTTCTCTCGCTGTCGGAGCTTCCGCCGGAGTTTCTGCCGGGTGTGGAAGGGGCCGGAGGCAACGGGTCTATGCATCGCGAGCCTTTCTAGATTCTGCCAGATAGGCGATATGAATTTGGTGATCGGCTCACTCCAAATGACTTAGATACCCACCTCCCACCTGCATAGGCAATGGTGGTGGTGACAACTTGGGTGTGGTGGGCTCTAAGGTTTGGATACGACCGTTCAATACAGTCTCTAACCATACAAGTCCAAAAAACATATGAGTATTAATCAGGCGAACCATCCCTTATTTGACGGTGTCTTTTACCCTCGATTGGGGAGTTAATCCTGTGCAGTGGTGCAACGTTGTAACATCCTGGCACCCCCGCAGGGGTTGCCCTTTGGTTCTCCGCGCCGCTGGCACTCAGTCAGGGCCCTACCCGCGTTGGGCCCGTCCGCGGGCCCCATCCGCGACTTCACGACACAGGTGTCACCTCATGCCACCTCCACAGCTGGCACGAGGTGACACCTGTGTCGTGAAGTGGGCTTTGGAAGAGGAAGTGGACTTTGGAGGAGGCGGAGAGGCAGCGCATTAAGTCCCACAGTACGAGTGGAAAGCACCCAACTCCCGCGGTGCCGGCTCCGTGAACCCCGCAGGGACGTCTTGCGACTCAAAGGGGTTGGTTACCGCCTCCAGCAGGTGCCGGTAGTCGGTCAGATCCCCCGCCCCTGCCGCCGCTAACGCTTCCGTGACCAGGTAGTTTCGCGGAATATACAGCGGATTCGTTTCCTCCATAAGTGTCAGGGCCGTCGTCTGGTCGATTCCCAGCTCTTCCCGCGTCTGCTTCCACAACTGCCCCCACTCAGCCGCGGCGGCGGGGAACGCAGGATCAGCGGTCAGCCTGGTCAGCGCAGCCAACGCAGCAACTGTATCCCCATCACCATCGGCAAGAACCTCAATCAGCGCCCGATGAGCATTCGTGTGGTCGAGCCCAAACTTCGCCAGCAACGCCTGCCACTGCTGCACCAGGGGGATGGCCAGCGGGTCGTCGTAAAGCGAGGGGAGAATCCCCAACTTGGGCAGCCACCTGCGGCTGAGCGCATCGGTGAATTCGTCGGCGAATTCGCCCAGGATGTCGCGGGCGCGTGCGAGGGCATCCTCCGGGGTGCCTGCGAAATGCGGTAGCAATGTCTCCGCGAGCTTCGACATGTTCCACCCCGCGATTGTTGGCTGCGCGCCGTACGCGTACCGACCGCCGTGATCAATGCTGCTAAACACCGCCCGCGAATCGTGCGCATCCAGAAACGCACACGGCCCAAAGTCGATGGTCTCGCCCGCGATGCTGGCATTGTCGGTGTTCATCACGCCGTGGACAAATCCGCAGGCCAGCCACGCCGCAACGAGATTGGCTTGCCGCTTGACGACGTCCCGGAGAACCGACTCCGCCGAACTCTCGTAGCCGTGCCGCTGCGCGGCGAACTCGATGAGCCGATCCATGATTCCGGTGTCCGTTCCGGAGCGAGCGACCAGCTCGAACGTGCCAACTCGCAGGTGGCTGGATGCTACGCGCACGACGATGCCACCCGGTTGAAGTTCGGTGGTGGGGTCGGTGTTGTCGAATGGGGTTTGCGAGCCGCGGTAAATCTCTTCGCCGGTTTTGATGACCGCCAGCGCGCGGGTGGTGGGGATGCCGAGCGCATACATGGCTTCGCTGATGAGGTACTCCCGCAGCGCGGAGGTCAGCGTGGCTTTGCCGTCACCGCCACGGGAAAAGGGCGTGGGGCCGGTGCCTTTCGCCTGAATCTCGTAGGCCTGGGTGTTGTCGCTGTGGGTTGTCTCTTTGGGGCAGTCGGGCTGGTTAGGCGGACAGTGCAGCCCAGTCAGCCCCGGTTCAACCTCAACTGTGGCAAGCAAGAGCGCGCGACCATCACCGAGTAGGCCTGCGAAGTTGCCGAACTGGTGGCCGGCATAGGCCGTGGCCATCGGGGTTGTGTATGCGCCGAGTGGGGTATCGGTTTCCTGGCCGACTCCGTGATCGGCGCCGTGGCCAGTGAGGAACTTCAGGCCAGCCTCCGAGCGAAGCCACTGCGGGGAGAGGCCGAGTTGGGTCGCGAGCTCGTCGTTAAGCATGACCAGCTGCGGCGATGGGGCATCAAACCCCTGCTGGTCGATAGCGAGTTCAGGCAGTGCGGTGGGCAGATCAGCGACGTTTCTAGCCATGTGCGCAGTTTAACGGGTAGGCCGAATTGGGGTTGGTGCGCTGGTGCGTTCAGCGGTGCTACGCCGTTGACGTGGCCTCGAAGGCGAAAAACCCCGGTTACTGGAACAATTCCAGCAACCGGGGTGCGCTCGGGGTAGTCCTACTTCTTCAGGGACTCCGGAGCGTTGAAGCGCTCACCGTGCTTAGCGGCCAGCTCTTCGGCGCGCTCGACGAAGCCCGCGACGCCGCGGCGCTCCGGGTGAGCTGCGGCCGGGTCGACAACAGTGGCGCCGTCGTAGTTCTTAATGAACTGGCGAGTACCACCGGTCCAGGCCGGGTAGCCGATACCGAAGATGGAGCCGATGTTGCCGTCGGCGTCGTGAAGCAGAACGCCCTCGTCGACGCACTTCTGAGTCTCGATGGCCTCGATGAAGAGCATGCGGTCGACCAGCTCCTGCAGGTCGGTGTCCTCCGGAGCGATCGGGGCGATGTTCAGCTCCTCACGGAGCTCATTGAACAGGCCCGGCCAGAGACCGGAGCGCTTGCCGTCGACGTACTCGTAGAAGCCCTTACCCTCGAGCTTGCCCGGGCGCTCGAACTTGTGCAGCATGGCCTCGACCAAAGCCGGTACGCCGCCCTCGTCCAAGGTCTGACCTGCAGCCTCGGCGGCAGCGCGGGTCTCGCCAGCGATCTTCTCCATGAGTTTGAGGTTAAGCTCGTCGGCAAGCTGGAGCTGCGGTGCCGGGTAACCAGCCTGGCGACCAGCGGCCTCGATGATGGCCGGGTCGTAGCCCTCAGCGACCATACGCAGGGCCTCGTTGATGACGGTGCCGATGACGCGGGAGGTGTAGAAACCGCGGGAGTCGGTGACAACAATCGGGATCTTGCGGATTGCAACAGCGAAGTCCAGCGAAGCGGCGAGGATTGCCGGGTCGGTGTTGTCGCCGGAGATGATCTCAATCAGCTGCATCTTGTCCACCGGGGAGAAGAAGTGCAGGCCGATGAAGTCCTTCTCACGCTTGACGTGGGAAGCCAGCTCGGTGATCGGAAGGGTGGAGGTGTTGGAGCCCAGGATGCAGGTCTCCGGAACTGCGGCCTCGATCTCGGCGTGAACCTTGTGCTTGAGGTCGGTGTTCTCGAAGACGGCCTCGATGACCAGGTCGACATCGGACAGGTCGTCGTAGGACTCAGTCGGCTTGATGCGGTTCAGCAGCGCTGCGGACTTCTCCTCAGTGGTGCGACCGCGCTTGAGAGCCTTGGCCTCCAGACCTTCAGAGTAGGACTTACCGCGCTCGGCGTTCTCCAGGGAAATGTCCTTCAGGACAACTTCCATGCCAGCCTTTGCACACACGTAGGCGATACCTGCGCCCATCATGCCGGCGCCGACAACGGCAACCTTCTTGAACTCGCGCTTCGGGTACGGGGTGCCGTCAGCCTGCAGTGGACGGGAGCCGCCACCCTGAGCGTGGTTGAGGTCGAAGAAGAACGCCTGCATCATGTTCTTCGACTGGGTGCCGGTGACCAGCTCGGTGAAGTAGCGGGACTCGATACGCAGTGCAGTGTCGATGTCGACCTGAGAGCCCTCGATGGCAGCCTGCATCGCAAGGCGCGGAGCCTTCATCGGGGAGCCCTTGAGCTGCTTGGTCAGGTTTGCCGGGAAGGACGGCAGGTTCATTGCGAACTTAGGAGTCTTCGGATCGCCGCCCGGGATCTTGAAGCCCTTCTCATCCCACGGCTGTGCGGCCTTGGCGTCTTCGCTGGTCAGCCATGCACGAGCGGTGTTGATGAGCTGCTCCGGAGCAACAACCTCGTCAACGAGGCCAGCTGCGAGAGCCTTGCCCGGGTTCATCTGAGCGCCGGTCAGAATGACCTTCATCAGCGCGTCCTGAATGCCCAGCATGCGCACGACGCGGGAAACACCGCCGCCACCCGGCAGCAGGCCGAGGGTGACCTCTGGCAGGCCAATCTTGGAACCGCGGGCATCGGCAGCAACGCGGTGGTTAGCAGCCAGCGCGACCTCGAGGCCGCCGCCCAGTGCTGCGCCGTTGATGGCAGCAACAATTGGCACCGGGAGCTTCTCCAAGCGACGCAGGGAGGCCTTCATGTCCTCGACCATGTTGAACATGTCAGCTGCATCGTCCTCAGTGGCCTTGGACATCTGCTTGATGTCGCCGCCTGCGAAGAAGGTCTTCTTCGCAGAGGTGATGATGATGCCCTTGATGGAGGTCTCAGAGCCGTCGCCAATTTCGTTTTCCAGGCGCTCCACGGTGGCGCGGATGTCGTCCTGGAAGGTCTTGTTCATGGTGTTGACCGGTGCGTTCGGGTCATCCATGGTGAGGGTGACGATTCCGGCGTCGTCCTGATCCCACCGGAACATGTTATCTGTGCTCATAAATCAGTCAGTCCTTTGTGGTTATCGCGGTGTGACCGCGGTAATTGTCGCTGTGAGTTTCGTTCCGGTTTGCTTTAGACGCGCTCGATGATGGTTGCAACACCCATGCCGCCAGCCACACAGAGCGAGATGAGGGCGTAGCGGCCACCGGTGCGGTGCAGCTCGTCGATTGCGGCGCCGGTGATCATGGCACCGGTTGCACCCAGCGGGTGACCCATGGCCATTGCGCCACCGTTGATGTTGAGCTTCTCGTAGTCGATGCCCAGGTTCTGCTGAGCATGCTTGACGACGGCGGCAAACGCCTCGTTGATTTCCCAGACGTCGATATCGTCGACGGTCAGGTTGGCCTTGGCCAGTGCCTCGCGGACAGCCGGCTCGATACCGGTGAGCATGATGGTCGGCTCGACACCATTAACGGCGGTGGCGACAACGCGTGCGCGTGGGGTCAGACCCATGTCTGCGCCGGCCTTCTCAGAACCAACCAGGGTCAGTGCAGCGCCATCGACGATGCCGGAGGAGTTACCTGCGTGGTGGACGTGATTGATGCGCTCAAGCTGCGGGTACTTCTTCAGTGCAACTGCGTCGAAGCCACCCTGCTCGCCCATCATGGTGAAGGCTGCGCGCAGGCCGGAGAGGGACTCTGCGGAGACGCCCTCGCGAATGGTCTCATCGCGGTCGAGGATGGTCAGGCCGTTAGCGTCCTTGACTGGGACGACCGAGCGGTCGAAGCGGCCCTCAGACCATGCATTTGCGGCACGGGCGTGGGAGAGCGCTGCCATTTCGTCGAGGGACTCGCGGTCAAAGCCGTCGAGCGATGCAATCAGGTCAGCGGAGATACCCTGCGGGACGAAGTCGGTCGCGAACGAGACCTGTGCATCCATCGCCATTGCGCCGCCGTCGGACATCATTGGCACGCGGGACATGGACTCGACGCCGCCGGCGAGGACGAGCTCGTCCATGCCGGAGCGGACCTTCTGAGCAGCCAAGTTGATGGCGGAGAGGCCGGAAGCGCAGAAGCGGTTGATCTGGACACCGCCGGTGCGGTACGGCAGACCTGCGGTGAGTGCTGCGGTGCGGGCAATGTCCGCACCCTGGTCGCCGACCGGGCTGACGCAGCCAACGATGAGGTCGCTGATGCGTTCTTCATCCAGTTCTGGGAAGCGGTTGCGAATTTCGTCGATGAGGCCGACGAGAAGTGATACCGGGCGTACCTCGTGGAGGGAGCCGTCCTTCTTGCCCTTGCCGCGAGGGGTGCGAATTGCCTCGTAGATGAAGGCTTCGCCGCCCGGCTGAATGGTGGCGGAAGTCATGTGTTTTTACCTCACAGATTCGTCGTAAAGTGTCGTGCGTCACTCTATAACGAATGGCGGATTGCCGGGGGTGATTTGAGGGGTGCTGGGGAGAAAGTTGACTCGCTGTAGTCTCTCACCTGCGGTTATGGGAGAAACCGGGGGTAATTACATAAGTAGTTTTGGTGATGTGGCGCGAGAGTGGGGCGCGTTGCAATGTGGCAGGCGAATGGCGGGGGCTCGATTCTGCCTTAGGATTAGTTCGTGACTGGCGCACTCTTTGATGACATTGAGTTTCCTGTGTCGTCCGTCGAGGAGCTGAGTACCGTTTGCGACTTCGTCTCCAGCGTATTCGGGTGGAATTACGCCATGTACGGCGACGACTGCGCCGATACCAGCGATTCTGGCATCGTCAGCTGAATCAACGCCGAGGATCCCACCCGCGCAATCATGCCCCCTCATTCGAGCAGCGGATCTCGATGCCGCCTACGAGCAGGTCACGTCCGCGGGTGGCAAGATTGTCAAGGAACCATACGACTTCCCAGGTAGTTTTCGCTTTTGCTTCACGACGCCCGCCGGCCACGAACTCGGCGCGTGGACTCCGGCGGCGAAATTGACAGATACGCGAGATACCGTTAGCCACGCTCGTGCGTTGTGAATCAAAATCCCACTGTGCCGAAGTTCGGTGCTTCTAGTTTTCTTGAATCGTTGACCGTAGCTTCAAACCCAGTTGGCCGACCCTGCCCATCCATTCCGCGCGAGTTGAAACACGAGGAACAACAACTGTTGCGGGGCGTGTGCCCGCACCTTTTGCTAAAAAGTACTGATTAACTGTAGTGCTATCTCCGAGTTGGGTGTCCTTCGAAATATTCGGAATTCGTTGGAGAAGCTCGGGTTTTCCCGTGCCTAAATAGAACGGGAAAGTTGCCGAAAACGCTTTGCGGCCTAAGTACGTAACAAATACCGGGTCTGAAACAGCTCGGTCAATGTCCTCCGTGTGTCCCTCGCAGGTTATGCGGACGATGAATTCCGCATCGGCCAAGTATGTTCGGCGGACGACCACAGTCGCTCCGACACCGGGTTTGTAGGCAACCGATTTTGCTGACTTGGCTTTAAGTCCTTGGCTAATCGCTAGACGACGCCGAAAGTCCCACTCATCTTCACGCGAGCCGATGGTGTGGAAGTCGTCCACGAACGTAGGTCGGCGTTCTTCTCGAACAGTGAACTCGATATCAGAAATCCAGTCCGGCCATTCATTTCGGCGGTATCCAAGGCCACCAGCAATCAGTCCGCGGAGTGCAGTGGTTGTAGGCATTTTGTCAGTTTTGACGAAATTACCGGTGATGGCTGGTTTGCCCCAACTTTGAACTGGCCCAGCCAGCCGAATGAACACTGAATCAGTCATCAAAAACCCACTTCACGACGGTGTCGATGAGGTCGTCCAGCTGAGTCGGCTCG
>OKGJ01000073.1_pt1 | contig 16281 bp, 14 predicted proteins | sample 1614931 | NCBI WGS metagenome assembly OKGJ01 (sample SAMN04436981, study PRJEB24849) | human gut metagenome | biome: human gut; feature: NICU; material: stool | host: Homo sapiens | place: USA: Saint Louis, MO | collected 2010-07-01 | reverse complement strand
ACTCCTTCCCGCAGGAGTGCCGAGTCATCCGCAATGACAATTTTCATTTCTTCTCCGCACCTTTCATTTCCACGTTTTCCATTTCTCCAATACCTGATTCCCAGCGGTTCAGCATCAAAGGAATTCTGGCTATTACCTGCGTTGGCCCGCCTTCGGGAGAGTGCATGGTCATCGCACCGTCAAAAGTGGCCAGGCGCTCTTTCATGCCCCGCAATCCGCGCCCCAATTTTGCCCCACCTGGGCCTTGGTCCGTAATTGAAATATTCAGTGTTTGATCTGAGGTGAGCAGCACAGAAACAGGAGCATTCGGCGCATATTTTGCTGCATTTGTCAGCACTTCTGCACAGAAAAAATATGCCGCGGCGAGCACGCTTTCCTCCAATTCCGGCAGCGGATAGGGAGTGTGTACAACAACGTGAGGGCCATATCCTTCAGCAATTTCCTCAACAGCCGCTTGCAGTCCGCGATCGCGCAACACCTGCGGATGGATGCCATGGACTGTTCGCCGCAAGGCCCGCAGGCCATCCTCCAAATGGCCGCGCGTTTCCGACAGGAGCTGCATTAGTTCCTCATTGCCAGTATTGGAGGCCTCTAATTCCGCAAGTCCTAATTTCATTGAAGCCGCAACAATGTATTGCTGAGCTCCGTCGTGGAGGTCAATCTCAAAGGCTTCGGCAATTGTTCGTCGTGAAGCGGTAAGTTCGGCGATGCGGGCGGCGGCGGATTCCTCGTAGCTGCGTTTATGCGCTTTTTCGCGACGGTTCGCGCCGATATATTTGCGGAAATAATCCTTCAGCTCCATAGTTTCCCATGGTACGAAAGCTCTGTGTGCGGAGGAATTAATTTCCGGCATGGTAGACCTAGCACTACCGCAAAAGGAAAGTGGGCACGGTGTTGAAATCGCCTCCGTGCGAGTGAAATGAGTGCCATGACAGAGAACAACAGCCCCAGAAACGCACGACTTTGTATCCGCGACATCACCAAGTCCTACAATTCCGCTCCCGTTCTCACCGGCATTTCGCTGACCATTGAGCCCGGCGAGCTCGTGGCCGTCATGGGGCCGTCTGGCTCCGGCAAGTCCACGCTGCTGCACTGCATGTCCGGCGTTTTGCTACCGGACGACGGCGACGTCATCTTCGGTGACACAAAGATCAGTTCGCTTTCCGACGCCGACCGCTCCGCCCTCCGCCTGCACGACTTCGGCTTCGTTTTCCAAGATGGCCAGCTCCTTCCCGAGCTGACTGCCAGGGAAAACGTTGCTCTGCCAATGATTCTGCAGGGCAAGAAGCGCTCGAAGTCACTCGCGCTTGCCGACGATGTCCTCAACCGCCTGGGGCTCAAGGACCTCACGCGCCGTCGCCCAGGACAGATGTCCGGCGGTCAAGCACAACGTGTGGCAATTGCCCGCGCGATGGCCGGCGAGCCAGGTGTCATCTTCGCCGATGAGCCGACTGGCGCGCTGGACCAGTCCACAGGCCATGAGGTCATGCAGCAGCTCACCGCGTTGGTGGAGCAGACTGGCACGACATTGGTGATGGTCACGCACGATGTGAAGGTGGCCGACTGGTGTCGTCGACGTGTGGAGATCCGCGATGGCCTGATTCACGACGACCGCATGCTGGCAGGAGCGGAGGTTACAAAGTGAGCACCGTAACTGAAGCAACAAAACCCCAGAGAATTCCTACCGGCGCACTAGCGGACTTGAGCACGCGGCTGCAGCGCGCCGGGCGTGAATCCCATTCGGGAAACGGCTGGCTGTCCGCATTGTCCGTGGTGGCCATGACCGTGAGTACCTGGTTGGCGTTGGTCGTCGTCGGTGGCACGGCGATGTTTTACCGCCGTTGGCAGGCTGAGCCAAAGCTGCCGCCGAACCCAACACCCGAGGATTACATGAATCAAGGTCAGGGCGAGATGTACCTGCAGCTGGCACTCGTGGCCTGTGTTTTTGTGATTCCGGCAATGGTTTCGCTCGTGGCACAGTCGGCGGTGCTTGGCGCTGCGGGGCGTGAGCAGAGGTTGGCAACTCTGCGCTTAATTGGTCTCTCCAACGGGGCAGTTACACGCATGGTAGTTATCGAAACCCTCGTCTTGGCAGCTGTTGGGCTTGTGGTGGGCACGTTGTTGTCGGTGGCCACTGCGCCATTCTGGGCGATAATCAAGTTCGACAATGACTACCTGGATACCTGGGACATGTTGCTGCCCTGGTGGGGCTACCCGCTGGTCTGGGTTGCCGTGGTGCTACTCGCACTCTTTGCCGCTGTGGTCGGTTTGCGAAGGGTGATGATTTCACCACTCGGCGTTAGCCGCAAGGAAGTGCCCAAGTCGATGAAGGCATGGCGCATGATTGTGGCCGTTGTTATCGGTGCGATCGTCCTGTACGTGATTGCCAACTCCAATATCGCGGGTGGAACCGTCACTGCCACGCTTGGTGTCGCAGCGATGATGTACCTGATGGTCTGGGCAATTGGCCTGGTGGCGCCTTTCTTTATCCAGCTTGTTGCCCGCATCTCCAGCTTCTTCGGTACTTCAAGTGATTTTGTGGCGACGCGACGAGTCGCGACTAACGCTAAGGAATCGTGGCGTCGAGTAAGTTCCATGGCCTTCCTGTCCCTGCTGCTTGGCTACACAATGATGGTGCCTGGCGAAGACAAGATTGAAGAGGTTGCAGATGTCACATTCGCGCACGATATTGCAACCGGTGTGACTATCACTTTCGTAATCGGTTTCGTTCTGCTGCTGGTGTCAACGCTTTTGACTCAGGCCTCAGCCGTCTATGAAGAGGCATCGCTGACAAAGGCGCTGGACTTCATCGGTACGCCAATCAACTTCCACCGCACGGTCACTTTCAAGCAGACATTCTTTCCCATGCTTGCGACCAGCATCTTCGGCTTTGTCATGGGTGCGCTGTTGGGAGCCACCATGTTCGGCCCGATTGCGAACGAAATCACGTTTGGTCAACGCTCCCTTGTAGTTGCGCTGGCGTACCTCGTGGGAGTTGTATCAGTTGGCGCTGTGACCTTGGCGGTTGATCCGCTTCGCCACAAGTTGCTGGGTCGCCAAATCCGTCACAACGACTAGTCACCATTGCAACGACTAGTTGCCATTAAAAGGGCAGTGGAGTGGCCGGGCAGTGGTGCTCGGTGCTCGGCCAGTTCCTTAGGGTTCAACTTGAGGATTAGAGCCTGTAACCAACTGTGGTTCATCTGATAACCAAGCATTCATCTCACAACCACGTAATTTCTACCTCTGACTTTTAGCCTGAGGGCATGCGTACCTACGTGCTTGATACCTCGGTCCTGCTGTCCGATCCCCACGCCACCAAGAAGTTCGATGAGCACCAAGTTGTGCTTCCGCTGGTCGTGGTGAGTGAGTTGGAGGCCAAGCGCCACCACCCAGAGCTGGGGTGGTTCGCCCGAGAAGCGCTCCGTTTCCTCGAAGAGCTGCGTTACCGCTACGGCCACCTGGACCGGCCTGTGCCCGCCAATGATCTTGGCGGGTTTATGCATATTGAGCTCAACCACTCCGATCCCTCCATCCTTCCCGCAGGCTTCCGCACCGCCGAAAACGATCACCGCATTCTCGCTTGCGCCCTCAATCTTCAGCACGATGGCCATGATGTCGTGCTGGTCACCAAGGACATTCCGCTTCGTGTCAAGGCTGGTGCGGTCGGCTTGCCTGCCGACGATTACCGCGCCCAGGACGTCGTTCTGACTGGGTACTCGGGAATGGTGGAAGTAGACGTCGACCCGGAGGAAATTGATCGTCTCTTCGCCAATGGCTTCCTTGAGCTCGAGCAGATCCAGGATCAGCCGCTGCACTGCGGCGTGCAGCTCAGCGCTGGTAGCCAGTCTGCGCTGGCACGGGTGAGCGCCCCGGGCGTCGTCAAGCTTGTGCGGGGCGATACGGAGGCGTTTGGCCTGAAGGGGCGGTCGGCGGAGCAGCGTGTGGCGCTTGACCTGCTGTTGGATGACTCGGTGGGGATAGTGTCCCTCGGCGGCCGGGCCGGTACGGGTAAGTCGGCGCTTGCGCTGTGCGCGGGTCTGGAGTCGGTGCTGGAGCGCGGACTGCATCGCCGAATCGTGGTGTTTCGTCCGCTCTACGCAGTGGGTGGACAGAACCTTGGCTACTTGCCAGGTAGCGAGGATGAGAAGATGAATCCCTGGGCACAGGCTGTTTACGACACCCTGGAGGGATTGGTTTCAGACAACGTGATGGATGAGATTGCCTCGCGCGACATGCTGGAGGTACTGCCGCTGACTCACATTCGCGGTCGTAGCCTGCATGACAGCTTCGTGATTGTCGATGAGGCACAGTCGCTGGAGCGCAACGTACTGCTGACGGTGTTGTCGCGTCTTGGTAGCAATTCCCGGGTCATCCTTACGCACGACGTGGCGCAGCGTGACAACCTGCGCGTCGGCCGCCATGACGGTGTGCAGGCGGTGATTGAAAAACTCAAGGGCAACGAGCTTTTTGCACACATCACGCTGAAGCGCTCGGAGCGCTCGAAGATTGCGGAGCTCGTGACGGGGCTGCTCGATTAAGAGTAAGCTTGTGAGGCAGATACGTAGGAGCTGTTCCTGCGGTTACTTTCACTCGGATCGTTCGGCACGTACCTGCCGATGAAAGGTTTGTATTCACATGGCTACTGTTACTTTTGCTGATGCCACTCGCATTTACCCCGGTGCGACGAAGCCTTCTGTGGACAAGTTCAACTTGGAAATTGCCGATGGCGAGTTCCTGGTTCTGGTAGGCCCCTCCGGTTGTGGTAAGTCCACAACACTGCGCATGCTTGCCGGTCTGGAAGAGGTCAATGAGGGCAAGATTTTCATTGGTGATCGTGATGTGACCAATGTCTCGCCCAAGGATCGCGATATTGCGATGGTCTTCCAGAACTACGCCCTGTACCCGCATATGACGGTGCGCGAGAACATGGGCTTCGCGCTCAAGATTGCTGGTGTGGACAAGGACGAGATTGACCGTCGTGTCGAAGAAGCTGCGAAGACCCTGGATCTAACTCAGTTCCTGGACCGTAAGCCTAAGGCTCTGTCCGGTGGTCAGCGTCAGCGTGTGGCAATGGGGCGTGCGATTGTGCGCAAGCCGCAGGTGTTCCTGATGGATGAGCCGTTGTCGAACCTGGACGCGAAGCTGCGTGTTCAAACCCGTACTCAGATTGCGGCCATGCAGCGTCGGATGGGTGTGACCACCATGTATGTCACCCACGACCAGACTGAGGCGCTGACCATGGGCGACCGCATCGCGGTCATTAACTTCGGTGTTCTGCAGCAGGTCGGTACCCCGCGCGAACTCTACGAAACCCCGGCAAACGAATTCGTCGCGGGCTTCATTGGTTCGCCTGCGATGAACCTGGGCACGTTCAACGTCTCTAATGGTTACGCCACGTTGGGCGAGGCCAAGATTAAGCTGCCGGAAGCCACACTTGCTGCAATCACGCCGGAGGATCAGAACCAGATTATCGTGGGCTTCCGTCCGGAGGCATTCGACCTGGTCGAGGGTCCGGGCGATGACGTCATTCCGGTGCAGGTTAACTTGGTCGAGGAATTGGGCTCCGATGCATTCATGTATGGCGATCTCGTCGGTGGCGGAGCACTGAGCTCCGGATCTTCCTCTAACCCGGACGAAGAGGAACACGGTCAGGTGGTTATTCGTACCGCCCCGCGCACCGCGCCGAAGTTGGGCTCGGTAGTTTACGGCAAGATTCGTCCGGGCATGCTGCACCTGTTCTCGAAGTCGACTGGTATGCGCCTTCCGGCCTAAAATCTTTCGTTTAGATGAAATGAGTAGCTGGTAGGGCAGTGGGACAGTAAGACAGTTTTAGGAGCCACCGTGTCGGAAACTATGAAAATAGCCGCGACAACGGTGGCTTCAAAGCTTTTGCGCCTTCCTTGGCATATACCTCTGGAACAGTGGCCAGATGATTTGTTAGCCGCCTTGCCTCAGGGAATTTCGCGACACATTGTTCGATTCGTCAACTTAGATGACCGCGTCATTGCAGTGAAAGAAATTGGTGAGTTCACTGCTCATCATGAGTATCGAATGCTGCGTGACCTGGTCAGGCTCGGTGCTCCATCGGTTCGCCCGCTCGCGGTAATCACCGGCCGGAAGGATCCAGATGGCGAACCGTTAACTGCCGCACTCGTCACAGAACATCTCGAGTATTCGCTGCCGTATCGTGCAGTTTTTTCTCAACAGGTCACCCGCGAAACTGTGGTCCGCCTGATTGACTCGCTGGTAGTCCTGCTAGTTCGGTTACATCTCCTTGGTTTTTACTGGGGCGACGTGTCACTGTCGAACACATTGTTTCGTCGTGACGCAGACGCTTTCTCCGCCTACCTTGTCGACGCGGAAACGGGAGATTTGCAAGGCACACTCTCAGATTCCCGCAGGCTTTACGACGTTGACGTTGCCCATACCAACATCATCGGAGAGCTCATGGATCTGCAGGCCGGCGGATTCCTCGATCCTGAGTTGGACGTAATTGCGGTGGGTAGGCGCATTATTGAGCGTTATGAGGACCTGTGGCAAGAGCTGACGGGGGAAGAATCTATTGGTGTTGAGGAGCCTTGGCTTGTCGATGAGCGGATTCGCAGGCTCAACGACCTCGGTTTCGATGTTGGCGAGCTGAAAGTCACCAGTGATGGTGGCCGCGTTGTGTTCCGACCACGAGTGGTTGACGCAGGGCATCACCATAGGCAGTTAATGCGACTGACGGGGTTGGATGTTCAAGAACGGCAAGCGAGGCGGATGCTCAATAGTATGCAGACCTTTCGGTTGGCGGAAGGTCTTGAAGGGGTTCCGCTAGAGCAGGTTGCGCACCGATGGCTGCGTGAAGTTTTCGAGGCCACAATCCTGGCTGTGCCCGAGGGGCTGCGTGGAAGGCTGCAGGATGCGCAGGTTTTCCACGAGGTCTTGGAGCATCGCTGGTACATGGCAGAAAAACGCCGTGCGGATGTGCCGCTTCAAGAAGCGGTGCAGAGCTACGTAGACCGAGTGTTGCCCGGGCATCGCGACGAGTCCGTATATCTTCCGGCGAGCGATGAGGTCGAGTAGCTCTCTAGAAGCAGACTGTCGAGCGTACGATTATTTCAAAAGTGACAAGTAAACGACTCGCCAGGATATTATAAAAATATACATTCACGCCAAACAGGGGTGCTTTTGGTGGTCGGGTGGTTGTCGGGTCTGCGTGTGATTGTCGCGGCCAGGTGCTTACTTTGGTGCCGGTAGGCGGCTCTGTTCAGCGAAAACAGCTCGAATTCTAGGTGTGCTTTCGAGAGCTTTTGCTATTTTTCTCCTTTGCATTTGTTCACAGCTGGCTGAAGGTCAACCTAAATTGGTTTTGGTCAAGTAAGATTTTGGTGAGACCGAATACCCGCGTGGGTGGCGTCGAAGTTCGCATGAAAGGCTACTTCTAGCCGCAGGGCGGGATAATCCAATTAGGCCACGGCTGCTGGCAAATATTCGTCCGAATTTCTCGGAGGATGCCATTGAAGTGGCCTTTCTTCTCAAGGGAGAAAATATAGTGAAGAACTTCAAGCGCCTTTCAGCTCTGTGTGCAGCAGGCCTGATGGCAACCGCTGGTTTGGTTGCGTGCTCGAGTGATGATGCGGTTGCAGATGGTGGTGTCTACTTCCTTAACTTCAAGCCGGAGCAGGATGCCGCATATCAGAAGATTGCGAAGGCATACACTGACAAGACTGGTGTCCAGGTCAAGGTCGTTACCGCTGCTTCGAATTCCTATGAGCAAACTCTGAAGGCCGAGATTGGTAAAAAGGACGCGCCAACACTGTTCCAGGTCAATGGTCCGGCGGGCCTGCGTACTTGGCAGGAATACATGGCTGACATGTCTGACACTGAGATCGCACAAAACCTCAACGAGGGCATCGAGCCGCTGAAGGGCGAGGACGGCAAGGTATACGGCGTCCCGTTTGCAGTCGAGGGGTTTGGCTTGATCTATAACGAAGAGATCATGGACAAGTACTTCGCGCTGCCCGATGCCAAGGCCAAGAGCATCGACGAGATTAAGGCCTTCGGAAAGCTGAAGGAAGTCGCTGAGGACATGCAGGCCAAGAAGGACAAGCTGGGGATTTCCGGCACCTTCGCTTCCACCTCGCTCGCATCCGGTGAGGATTGGCGCTGGCAGACACACTTGGCCAACGGACCGGTTCATTATTAATTCGAGGACCTCGGCACCAAGGAAACCGCTGATGTGAAGTTCAAGTACAACAAGGAGTTCAAGAACCTCTTTGATCTGTACCTGAATAACTCCACTGTCGAAAAGACTCTGGCCCCGTCGAAGGCTGTGTCCGACTCGATGGCTGAATTCGCTCAGGGCAAGGCCGCTATGGTTCAGAATGGCAACTGGGCATGGTCCCAGATCAACGATGTCTCCGGCAACGTGGTCAAGCAGGACAAGATTAAGTTCATGCCTATGTACATGGGCCTGAAGGACGAGGATAAGACCGGCATCTCGGTTGGTACTGAGAACTACCTGACGGTCAACTCTAAGGCTTCGGAGGCTTCCCAAAAGGCAACGAAGGACTTCGTCAATTGGCTGTTCAACACCGATGAGGGCAAGAAGTACGTCGTCGAGGATCTTGGATTCATCGCTCCGTTCCAGAACTTCACTGAAGCCGACACTCCGAATGACCCGCTGGCCAAGGAAGTGGCCGCAGCAATTGAGAACGAGGACCTGACCACCATCCCGTGGGACTTCCAGTACTTCCCGTCTCAGCAGTTCAAGGATGATTTTGGCGCAGCGCTGGCGCAGTACGCTTCCGGAAAGATGCCGTGGGACAAGGTTGTCGAGACTTTCGCCGACAGCTGGAATGCGGAATCTCCGAACAATTAAATACCAGCAAATCAATGGTGATCCATTCCATCGGTGAGTGTGAAGCGAAAGCTTCTCGCGCATGAACAACCGACGGAATGAGTTCATCCAATGGCAAGGCGGAGCTCGGGGCTCGGTGACCTGTTAAACCGGTCTCGAGGCACCGGGCTCCGCCTTTAGCTTTAGGAGCGGTGTTGTAGATGCAAGCAACATTGAAAAAGTATTTCCCAATTTTCGTGCTACCCACGCTGATTGCCTTCGCAATCGCGTTCCTGGTGCCGTTCGTTATCGGTTTCTTCCTATCATTTACTGACTTCACAACCATCACTAATGCGCAGTGGGTTGGTATCGAGAACTACCAGAAGGCATTTAGTGAGCGCGAGGGCTTCGTCGCTTCCTTCGGATTCACTCTCATGGTGGTTGTTGTTTCCATCATTACTGTGAACTTGTTCGCGTTCTGGATCGCATGGATTCTGACGCGCAAGCTGAAGGGCACGAACTTCTTCCGCACAGTCTTCTTCATGCCGAACCTTATCGGTGGCATCGTGCTCGGTTACACCTGGCAGTCGATGATTAACGCCGTGCTGGCATCGTACGGTACGACGATTGTGTCCGACTGGAAGTTCGGTTACGCCGGTCTGATCATCCTCATCAACTGGCAGCTGGTCGGTTACATGATGATTATCTATATTGCCGGTCTGCAGAATGTCCCACCGGAGCTCATCGAAGCTGCGGAGATTGATGGCGCCGGACGCTGGGAGATTCTGCGGCACGTTACTATCCCGATGGTCATGCCATCGATTACCATTTGCCTCTTCTTGACCCTGTCGAACACTTTCAAACTCTTCGACCAAAACTTGGCCCTGACCAATGGTGCGCCGGGTTCAGAGACAGAAATGGTTGCTCTGAACATCGTCAACACCATGTTCAACCGAATTGGTGTGGAGGGCGTTGGTCAAGCCAAGGCAGTAATTTTCGTCGTCGTGGTCGTAGCGATCGCGATGCTGCAGCTGCGTGCTACTCGCAGCAAGGAAGTGGAGGCATAAATGTCTGTCGACGCTGCAATGACCACTGAAACGGCCACCAAGCTCCCCAAGGCCAAGCCCGCTAAGCAGGACGAGGCCAAGGTGGGAGGCGTATCTAAGGTCATCATCTACGCGATTCTGGTGTTTTTGACCGTCGTGTTCTTGGGGCCAATCGCGTTCATTATCTTCAACTCGTTCAAGTCCAAGTTCGCAATTTCAGATAATCCCTTCCAGCTGCCACTAGGTGACATGTGGGTCGGGTTCGAAAACTACGCCGTCGGCCTGATGAAGGAGGGCTTCGGCTGGGCGATCGTGTGGTCCTTTGTCATCACGATCCTCTCGGTTATTGCGATTGTGTTCTTCTCTGCGATGACGGCTTACTACATCACGCGAGTGAAGACGTGGTGGACCTCGCTGCTGTATTACCTGTTTGTGTTCTCGATGGTCATCCCGTTCCAGATGGTGATGTTCCCGACCGTCAAGATCGCCGACATGCTGCATTTGAACAACCCAATCGGCATTGTGGTTCTCTACTTGGGCTTTGGCTCCGGCCTGTCGGTATTCATGTTTGCCGGCTTCATCAAGTCCATCCCGATTGACATCGAGGAAGCCGCGATGATTGATGGCGCATCTCCGATGCAGAACTACTTCCGCATCGTTTTGCCCATGCTCAAGCCGACTGCAGTGACAGTCGCCATTCTGAACGCAATGTGGGTTTGGAACGACTACCTGCTGCCGTACCTGGTCATCGGCCTGTCCACTAAGTACAAGACCATCCCGGTTGTCGTGCAGAGCTTCGTTGGCTCCAACGGTAACCGTGACCTTGGCGCGATGATGGCAATGCTGGTGCTCGCAATCATTCCGATTGTGATCTTCTACGTCGCCACCCAGAAGCACATTATCGAGGGTGTTGCTGCGGGTGCCGTTAAGGGATAGTCGCCTAAGCGTTAGCGCATAGGGCACCAAGCACCGTGTTTTACGAAAGCGAAAGCCTCAACCGCGTAGGTTGAGGCTTTCGTCTGTTAATCAGCCTTTATTAGGATATGAACCCGTGGATAGATTTTTCAGCACCGATACAAAGTTCTACGCAGCCTGGTCGCTGTTAGCAGACCTTGTAATCATCAACCTGCTGATGATCGTCGCATCCATCCCGATAGTCACTGCAGGCGCCGCAACTCGCGCTGGAGTAGTAGTCGCTCGCGATATGGTCCGGGACGAAGGCTCGAGGCCCGTCCGGCGCTTCTTGCGCGCACTGTTGGACAATTGGCGCACACCAACCGTGTGGTGGCTATTCACCGTGGTTCTCGCCGGTGCCATTGGCTATGAGTTTTACGTTATTTCCCGCGCGGACCTCGGCACTGTCGGCCTAGTCTTCGCCGCAGGAGTTACCTCCGGGGCGCTAATACTGCTGGGAATTACCGCGTGGGTCTACTCGCTGTGCTCGCTTTCCGACGGTCACTCGTCGCTCCGCCGAACCCTGGCAACGGCCACCAGCATGACCGTCAAAAACCTGCCGCGGACTGCGCTCGCAGTTTTGGCGCTTCTCATCGTGCCCGCGGCCATATTCTTTTTCCCGGCGAAGATCTACGCGATTGCTACCTATGTCTTCCTTATCGGGTACGCGTTGAGTTGGTACTTGGTGATGCTGGCGCTTGAGCCCGTTCTGCCAGACAATGCTGGGTAGGTTCTCCCACTGGCCCCACTGGCTGCACTGGCACTGACTTAATCGGCGCCAGCTCGAACACCAGGCTGTTGACAATTCTTAGCCCGCGTACTCTTTCACAGCGGGAAAGTCCTCCGCCTCGACCATCTCTAGCAGCTTCTCGCGGCGGACAAACGCGGAGCATGCGCCGACCGCCTGTACGGCTGCTGCACCTGCTGCGGTGGCCAGTGGGACGGCGTCGTAAAGCGAGGTACCCTTAGCCAGTTCTGCGGTGAGCGTGCCGACGAACGCGTCGCCGGAACCGGTGCCGTCGACAATCTTCTCCTCTGGCAGCTTGAGCGCGGGGTGCTCGTAGATTGTCGGCTCGTCATCGAGACCGTCGGAGTGCTGTGCGAAGAGACAGCCGTGGTCGCCGCGGAGCATGATGACGCTGGGGCAGTACTGCAGTAGTGCCTCGAGCTGTGCGCGGTAGTCGGTAGCGCGGATGCCCTCGGCGATGTCCAGGCGACGGATTGTTTCCCAGGCGCCCTTCATATTGACAATCAGTGGATCTGCATGGTCAATCAGCGCAGGTGTAACGGTTACGACCGGATTGAGGTTCAGTACCAGTCGCGCGCGGTACATGGATGCGACGGACGCGATGGCCTCAGTTGCTTCCGGGAGGAGCTCGCCCTGTGCGAGCACGACATCCGCTGATGCGAACTCGTCGACGAAATCGGTGGGATCGGTCAGCGCATCGGCACCGCGCTGGACAAAAATGACCGGCCGACCCTTGCGGTTTGTTGCGACGAAAGCGCTGCCAGTCGGCAAATCCCAGGAAGTCTTAATGGAGTGGACATCTACGCCGTGTGCGTTGAGTTCCTCGACCACGACGTCCGCAGCGCGATCCTCACCAACCGTACCGGCCATGACAGCACGGACACCGTCGTAAGCAATGGCAACGGCCTGGTTAGCGCCCTTACCGCCCAGCATATTCGTGCCGTCATCAACGATGAGCGTGCCACCTTCTGCGGGTACGCTATCGACCTGTACCAGGGTATCTAGGTGGATAGATCCACATACAACAACTGTTGGATTCTCATTCAGGTCAGGAATCGGCTGCATAAAAATATAGGATAGTCGGGAATTCAAATCCGTGTTGGCGGCCCGAGTTTACAGCCGTCAGAGCCCGCGAATCGATGCCCTACAATCGATGGCTATGGCAAAACTGTACTTCCGCTACGGAACCATGAACAGCGGAAAATCCATCGAGGTCCTCCGCGTCGCCCACAACTACCGCGAGCGCGACATGCGACCGTTGATCGCCAAGCCGGCCGTGGATACTTTGGCTGATGGTGACGTGCACTCCCGCATCGGAATCGCGGAACGCGCGCACCTCATCCACGACGGCGATGACCTCTCCTCGCTTGCCGACGGCCACGATTGCCTTATCATCGATGAAGCACAGTTTCTTACCCCTGACCAGGTCGATCAGTTGCTGGGCATTACCCTTCGCGGTACCCCGGTGCTCTGCTACGGCCTGCGTACCGACTTTCGCACCCATGCCTTTCCAGGCTCCCAGCGATTGCTCGAAGTTGCCCACACCATTGAGGAAATTAAGACAATCTGCACTTGTGGGCAGAAGGCCATCTTTACTGCACGGTTGAATCCGGACGGCAGCATTATCCTCGACGGCGAAACCGTGGAAATTGAGGCACTCGAAGCGCCGAAGTACATCTCCCTGTGCGCCAGCTGTTACAACCGGATGTCGGGGAAGTGGGCGTGAGCTGCCTAGGGTAGTCCCGGGAGCTAGGAGTGGGACAAGAAAACGGGCGAAGAGGAAAAGGGACAAAAAGGGAATAGCCCCGGCAGTCGATGAACTAGCCCCCTTAACCTCCAACCCTGCCCAAAGACCGAACGCTTCGGGTGTTACTCGAAACTCACCATGGTGTCGTCAAATACGTGCTCTAAACACAAAGCGCCTACACGGGGCTTGACCTCTACGGACACCTGAGCTTCTTCAGTCACACCGCGATGTCCTCGGCGGTACCGGCTGTCCACCGCTCATGGCTGTGGGTGCCTCGGAATCACCGACGTACTTACAGACGCGTTACTAGTTAGGTTAGGATAGCCTTATATAAAACAAGAGTGGTTGTCTACTGAGGAGGTAACGCAGTGTCGGACGCGACTGACGAACCCACCACGGCGCCCAAGGGGCCGACAAGTCAGCCGACGGAGGATAGTGCGAACACGGGGAAACCCGCCTGGCGCATTCTCCGCCCGGTGTCCGCCCCCATCGCCGTCGCCCTTTTGCTGCAGGTGCTCGGGAGCTTGGCCAGTGCCATTCCACTGCTGGCGTTGGTCCGGATCGTCAATGAACTACTCCTAGGCACTGACAAGGTGTGGCCAGCAGTATGGTGGTTCATCGGTGGACTCGGTGGCGCACTCGCCCTGGGGTCGCTGGCGCTGCTCATCACCCATCTGGTCGACCTGCGGCTACAGGCCGAGTTGCGCGTGCAACTGGCCGACAAGCTGAGCCGACTCCCACTGGGATGGTTCGATCAGAGCTCCTCCGGACGCGTCCGCCGCATAATCCAAGACGATGTCGCGAGCCTCCACCACCTTGTCGCCCACGCGCTGGTCGAGATCACCGCGGCGGTTCTGACACCGGTGGTCGGCGTCATCGTCGCACTGACCATCGACTGGCGACTCGGGCTGTGCTGCGTGATCAGTCCGGTGGCCTACATGGTCCTGTTCTCCGTGCTCGCGCCCGGAGACATGCGCTCTGTCATGGCCCGGATTGCCGAGTCGCTCTCCGAGGTCTCCGCCGCGGTAATCGAGTTCGTCGATGGGATCGCAGTGCTGCGCGTGTTCGGGGCTGAGGAGACTGGCTCGGCGCGCTTCACCAGGGCGTCAGACGACTTCACCTCGGAGTTCCGCACGCTTGTCACACCCCAGATGCGTGCCCACGCCATCGCTCTCACGGCCCTGGGGTTGCCGGTCGTCGCGCTGACTGTCGTCGTTCCCGGTGCTGCCATGGTCGCCGCCGGGTGGAGCGATGTCGCCGACGTCGTCGTGGTCACCATGATCGCTCTGTCGCTGCCCGCCACGCTGCTCACGGTCGGGGCCGGGCAACAACACATCAACGACGGGCTAGAAGCCGCCGGACGACTCATCACCCTTCTCGACGAGCCCGAACTCCTCGTGGCTGAACATCCCCTCGAGCCCGTCGGGACCGATGTCTCGATCGAGAACGTGACCTTCGGGTACGCGCCAGATGAGCCGGTGCTGCATGGGGTGTCGCTCACCGCACGAGAAGGATCGGTCACCGCGTTGGTCGGGGCCTCTGGCTCGGGCAAATCGACCCTCGCATCTCTCATCGCCCGCTTCCGTGACGTTGACGCCGGTGCGATCCGGATCGGCAACGTCGACGTGCGCGACATCGACCCGCACGTGCTCCATCAACACGTCGGCATCCTGCTGCAAAGCCCGAGCCTGCCTTCCATGAGCATCCGCGACAACATCGCGCTCGGGCGTCCGGGCGCGACCGACGAGGACATCCAGCACGCCGCCTCCCTAGCGGCGATCGACGCGCCGCGAACTACCCCGCGGATACGGCAGCGTTGTCGGAGAAGACGCTCGGCTCTCCGGCGGTGAGACCCAGCGCGTGGCCATCGCGCGGGCCATCCTCGCCGACCCTCACGTGCTCATACTCGACGAGGCCACCTCCGCGATCGACCCCGAGAATGAGGCCGCGATCGGGCAGGCCCTCGCCGAACTGACCCGGGGACGCACGGTCATCATGATCGCCCACCGCCTTGGCACGATCACCCACGCAGACCAGATCGTCGTCCTCGACCAAGGGCGAATCGTCGAACAAGGCGAACACGAATCCCTGCTCGCCGCCGATGGGCAGTACGCCGCGCTATGGCGCAACCAGGCCGCCGTCACGGGAGGTGCTCGATGATCACGCAGATTGAACGGATCGCTGGACAAGAAGGACGCTCAACACTCCAGCGATTCACAGCAGTGGCTGTGGCGGCCGGAGTCGCACAGGGACTGTCACTGGCATGTCTGGTCCCAGTACTGGCCCACCTGGCCCAGGAGACTTTCAGCTCGACGCTCTGGTGGTTGATCGCAATGGTGGTTTGCGCCGGCGTCCATGCCCTACTCACGGTGTGGGTCACGCGCGGGAGCGTCGATTTGACCATGTCTCTGATGTCGTCGATGCATCGCCAACTGGCGCGGCAGCTCATGCGTCTGCCGATGGGGTGGTTCGATGGCGGGTCCGCAGCCAACGCCTCACGGCTCTCGGTCCGCGGCACAATGTTCGTCGCCACCGCGATCGGCGACGTGCTTGCTCCGCTCATCGGTTACGTGGCGACTCCGTTGACTCTAGTGCTCGTGACCTTCTTCCTTGACTGGCGGCTGGGACTCTCGCTCGCCGTCGGGGTCCCGCTCGTGTACGCCTCGACTGTGCTGGCTCGCTCCTGGAGTGCCCGGGCCGACGCCCGACTCACCACCGCGGAACACCGCACGGATGCCGCGCTGCTCGACCTGGCCAAGCACCAGACGGCGCTGCGCGGGGCGCGAGTGGCAGGTTCTGGCTATGCACCCCTGGCATCTTCACTTGACCGACAACGTCGCCTCGGTATGTCGGCCCAGCTGGCCTCCGCCGCATCGATGATTGTCCAGAGTGTCGTGGTACAGACGGTCTTTGGCGCTGTGGTCACCGTGGCCGTATGGCGCAGTCTCGGCGGTGTGGACCC
>OKGJ01000068.1_pt1 | contig 17166 bp, 9 predicted proteins | sample 1614931 | NCBI WGS metagenome assembly OKGJ01 (sample SAMN04436981, study PRJEB24849) | human gut metagenome | biome: human gut; feature: NICU; material: stool | host: Homo sapiens | place: USA: Saint Louis, MO | collected 2010-07-01 | reverse complement strand
CCGAAACTTGAGGATATTAAACGGCTCACCATCCTGGCCCGGGCGTTCCTGGCGGAATAGGACTGGCTTTCCCATGGAAAGTCGCACTGCCAGAGCCGTAGCGCCCATAACTGGCGACAGCACAATCAAGCCCGCTGCAGATGCCGCGATGTCGACGCCACGCTTAATTACCCGTTGCGCGCGGATGCTCAGTGAATCCATTGGTCATCTCCTACTTTTCGTTGAACATTTCGCGCAGAAGCTTTTCGGCACGCGCATCGACTTCCGCATTGGAACGGTTCCTGACCAGCCATCCGATTGCACCCACTGCACCGGCCGCGGCAAACGACGCTGCCGCAACGCGCAGTTTCTTGTGGTCATTCTGGTTGTCAGGCGCACTTTGCTTGACGACGGCCACCGCTGGCTCCGGCTCCGGCACAACCGGCCCCGCGGTATCGGTGACCATGACTGGTTCGGGCTCGGCTGCGGGTTCTGGTTGCGGCTCCAGCTCTGGTTCTGCCGATGCTGCGTCCTTGCGCCGTAGGCTCAGCATCGCAAATGCTGCTGCAAAGCCAAATAGCCATAGCGAACGGGAATCGTAGTAGTAGCCGGAAAAAACCTGTGCCACAAGAACCGAGAATGCCACGGCTGCGGTCAGACCAGCTTGAAGAAACTTGAATAGGTGGCGACAGGCGATTGCCAACACAACCAGCACAATCACAAACAGACCGATACCTATGACACCCGCTTCAGATCCGACTGTGTAGAAGATATTGTGCGGATGCTCCAGTGGACGTGAAGACCTCGGTGTCGACAGCACAACGAAGCTATGCAGGCCTCCACCAAAGATGCGGTGTTCACTCATGATTCGGAAAGCTTCATCATGGAGATAACCGCGTCCGGAATCATGTTCTTTTTCGAAGGTCAACTGGATAAAGCGCGTCTTAAAGTACTCTTCAATCTCGGTACCTGCGATGAACCGCGAGTATCCATACGCGACCGCTGCGGCGACTGCGACGTAAAAAACAGTCGCCCACTTCCAACCCCAGTGAAAAAACACAGCTATTGCGGTAAAGAGGACTACCACGGTGGTAGCAACCAGTACACCGCGGCTTCCCGACGCAACGAGACCGTAAGCAAATGGTGCAGCAAACAAGAGAACTGCCCACATGAACTTACGCCACAGCATGAAAAACACAGCTGCCGCGATGCCGTACAGCATGAAACGGGCAAAGACATTCGGGCCACCGCCGAACGCCGTCATGCGTCCGACATATTTCGGACCAGTAATGCCACCGTAGAGAAAAATAAGCGAGCAAATGGCTACTGCTAACCACAGCCATACCAGTGCCTGAGGATGCAAATAGAACAGTATTGCTGACATCGTGGCGATGAGCCCAAGCGTTATCAACGCAGTAACGACAGGAGCAACTTCGGCAGCTTCGGGGGCCCACAGTCCGGACAGCATCATCCAGAACAACCAGGCATAGAAAGCCACTAATGCCCACACGGCCATCGGCCACTGCTTTACATTGCCAGCGCCTTTCATCGCATTCAGCCAACTCTGGCGCTGCGCTTCTGGGGTGCCGATGGCTGTAAGGATTGCAACGATTACCAAAATCGGCAATGCAAGAGAGAGATCAGGAAGCGCCGAAGAGACGTCCTTCATCGTCGTGTCGCCAACGTAGAGGACACCAGCAAACATTCCCGCGGCCACCACAATAAACAGCGACTGCAGTATTGGTTTTCGCTGTTTTACAGTTTCTCCAGCTACCTCTGTAGAAGTCATCCCAGCACTTCCTTCAAAACACTAATCACCCGCGCGACGTCGTCATCGCCCAGCGCCGGACCACTAGGAAGAGTAATGCCACGGGAGAAAAGATTCTCAGCGGTGCCGTTGATGGTCGCTCGCGCGCCTTCATACACCGGCTGTAGGTGCATGGGCTTCCACAGGAGACGAGCCTCAATGTTGGCCTCACCCAGTGCTGCAATCACGCTGTCCGGGCTCAGGACGCCCTTATCGACGGCCTCCTGCGGCAACACAATTGAGGTCAGCCAGCAGTTCTCGGTGAAACGCTCGTCGGAGTCAGAGAGCAAGCGGGTACCTTTACCAGGGGCATCGTCGTCAAGCGAGGCGAGCAAATCGATGTACGCATCACGAATCTGGCGGCGGCGAGCAATCATGCCGTCCAGACGCGAGTGCTGCGCCCGCCCCAGTGCGGCGAGCAGACTGGACAGGCGGTAGTTGTAGCCGATTTCGGTGTGTTCGTACCAGGCGACGGGCTGACGCGCCTGCGTGGAGAGGTAGCGCGCGCGGGCGATGAGGTCAGCATCGTTGGACAGCAGCATGCCACCGCCGGAGGTGGTCATGATTTTGTTGCCGTTGAAAGACAGCGCGGCGGCACGGCCGAAACTGCCGGCCGGCTGACCATGGACGCTGGCACCGAGCGCCTCGGCGGCGTCCTCGATGAGCGCGATGCCGAGTTCTTCCAGGCGTGGCGCGAAGGCCGGGTAATCGGCGCAGCGGCCAAAGAGGTCCACAATCATCACGGCGGGAACGCTCTTGCCCTCGGCAAGCAGCTCATCGACGGTGCGGAGCAGCAGCTCAGGGTCGATGTTTCCGTCCTCTGCGGCATCGACGAACACCGGCGTAGCACCAACGTAAGCAATGGCGTTGGTCGTGGCCGCGAAGGTCATGGTGGAAACCGGAATGTAGTCACCTTCACCGATCCCCAGCGCAAGCAGCGCCAAGTGCAGACCAGCGGTGCCAGACGACAGCGCGAGCGCGAGCTCAACACCGCAGCGCTTGGCAATCTCCGCTTCAAACGCGTCTACTTCGGGGCCCAACGGAGCCACCCAACCAGAGTGGAGCGCGCGAACGACGGCCTGTTCTTCTGCTTCGGTGACTGTCGCGAGCGAAAGGAAGATCCGCTCATTGGGCTTGTTAGCGTCGGCGTTAGTCATTACTTCTGCACCTTTCGGACGCGGTTGAGTACCTCGATGAGCTGGTTGTACAGGCTGTCACGGGCAAAACGCTTCTCACCCAGTTCGCGGTTTCGCTGTCCCGCTGCGCGCATCTCATCGCGGTCGGAGATGATCTCAGCGAATCGCTTGGCCGCGGTCGGAATATCGCGCGAGAGACGCCAACCGGCATCGTGCTCGGTTGCGGCTTCCTCCAGCCAGCCACCATGGTTGAACACCACCGGACGCGATGCGGCCATGGCATCGAAGACCTTGTTCAGGGAGTTGCCCTCCAGGCAGGGGTCATCACGCAGCGGCGATAGCGCGATATCGGCGGCAGACACGTACTTGGCGACATCTTCCTTCGGCTGACGGCCGAGGAACATCGCATCGGCATCGAGGCCAGCGTCCTTGGCGCGCTGGTACAACGCATCCGAGTCGCTTCCCTGTCCCAGCAGGACAAAACGCACATTCTCCACGCCATCACGACGCAGCTGCGCCGCCAAATCCACAAGCCACTCCAGCTGGTAGGACATGCCAAAACCACCGGCATAGACAGCTACCACGTCATCGCCCCAGCCCTGCTCCTTTCGGAAAGCTGTACGCTGCTCGGCCGGGACATCAAAGCGCTCAAAGTCCGACGCATTCGGAATGACGGTCACGCGCTTCTTCGGAGCGACCTCTTTGACGCCATCGGCCATCGACGGCGACAGCGCCACGACCTCGCTCGATGCCGCATAAAATGCCTTCTCCAGCTGCTTGGCCAAGAAAATTGCCACCGGATTATTGAGGTAGCCCAACTTGATCGGCACCTCTGGCCACAGGTCACGGATCTCCGCCACCAACGGCGCACGCTGGGTAAACTTCGCCACGATTCCCGGAACCGCCACAGTCAGCGGGGTCGAGGACGCGTAGATCACGTCGGCAGGCACACGGGCAGCGACCGCGGAGGCGCGCACCAGGAAGTTCAAGAAACTGACGATACGCTCGCGCTTCGACATTTCATTGCGGTACGGAATCGCTAGACGACGCACGTGGATACCATCAACCGTTTTATCCATGGCCTCATCGCGACCACAGATCATTGTCACCTCGTGGCCTGCGGCGGCCATTCGTCGGGCAAACTCGTAGGGTCGGGAACCACCCGGCTCACCGGGGAGAACAAAGTGCTGGTGGATATAAGTGATTCGCATTGTTTAGGCTTCCTCGATTACGTCGACGGGGAGTTCTTCGGTGGTAGTTGATGGATTCTTCTGGCCTCCGCTTGGCTGCATCAGCGCCACTGCTGCAACAGCGGCTGCTGCAAAGTAGACAATTGCGCTGGTCCACGCGAGACCGAGGGCGTCTCCGAGAAGAATGCCCATCGGGTAACAAATGACAGCGATAACGGCGGAAATGAGCTCCACTCGGCCAATTCGACGGGGATTGTCGCTGCCGAGAATTTCACCGCACAGGTGTCGGTAGCAGCCGAGCACCACGGCCGCGATAGTCAGTGGCAGCACCAACTCCCGGGAAGGCTCAAACTCATGGCCGAATACCGGCACGATGAGGAAGTAGAGTGCCACCCCACCGAGCGCACCAAGCGCGCCGTACGCTGCAGTGACTATGCCAAGGTGTCGGAGCACACGAGATGGGGTGAGTTCGCGACCCCTCTGGTCGCTGGTGCGCTGATCGGCGACTGACTGCGCGATCCAGTACAGCGGTTCCGTCGCCGTCGCCACGACTACAAAAAGACCTAACGACGCCGGTGAGGCCAGCGCCGGCAGCAAAACGCGACCCAAGCGTGTGGTCGTCAACGGCCCCAGACCCGATGCGATGAATGGGGCATTTGTTCGTGCCGTCTCTACCACTCCGCCAACACGGGAATCGGTGTGTTTGCGTGACTTCGCTAGCGACCAGATTGCCAGTGGCAGTGCCGGGAAGATATAGGCCGCAGCCCACCAGCGCCAGTCTTCGACTCCGGCGACATATAGTGCAGCGCTAATCAGCAGTACTGAGCCCTGGAAGCCGACGAATACTGCGACGAAGAAGGACACTCGATGGCGGCTGATAGCCATGGCACGGACCATGGAAAATGACACGGTAACCAAGGCGACGACGCCGGCCATTGCCGTCCACGGTCCGTAGACGACTCCTGCGATGGCACAGGCAATCAGAGCGACCACAGTCATGGCGAAACCACTCGGAATGAGACCGTGGTCGTAATCATCGCGGCGCAGCAAAAGCCGATCGGCCCCAAATCCGACGAATGGCGCCACAATATAGGCGAACTGCAAAACGGTAGCGACCTCGCCTCGACCGGCGGGCCCCAGCACTCGCGCGGAAAGAATACTGACCACAAAGGCGACGACTGCGGCGAGCGCTGAAGCTGCCGAAATCGTCGCAACTGTTCGAACTCTTTGCGCCAGCTGCCCGGAGTTAGAGGAGCTGGTGGTTGTCACGGTGGGGAGTCATCCTAACTATTTTGCTTTCGAGCTAGCGGTTGCAAGTGATTGTGCACCGGTGGGATGCGCCTCAATACTGCTTTGCGCCCCACCGTGCTCTGCAAGCCAACGACGTGCAGCATCGTGATTATGTGTGCACGGGAGAATCCGCGAATTCAGCCGTTCCGGCTCAACACGTACCTCAGTGATTAGCGGATGACGATCACCGATCTTGGGAACCTCGCGGTCATCAACCAAGTCCTCGGAGATTTTCTCACCGTCACGAAGACCCGTGTAGACAATCTCTACGTCTGCGTCATGGAGCCTAATGAGGTTCTCCGCCAGCTCAGCAATCTTGACCGGCTTACCCATCTCCAGCACCAGAGTCTCACCGGACTCTGCAATAACGGTAGCCTGCAGCACCAGCTGCGATGCCTCCGGAATGGTCATGAAGTAGCGCTGAACGTCAGGATGCGTCACCGTCACCGGGCCGCCCTCTTCAATCTGACGCTGGAAAGTCGTAATGACCGAACCGCGCGAGCCAAACACGTTACCGAAGCGGACAGATGCCCAGACACCTTCGTGAGTTTTCCCCATGTGCGCAGTCAGACGTTCCGCAGCGCGCTTGGATTCACCCAGAATCGAGGCCGGGTTCGCAGCCTTGTCCGTGGAAATATTAATAACGGTTGAAACGTTAGCCGCAGCCGCTGCATCCAGGACGTTCTGGGTTCCGATGACATTGGTTTGCACTGCTTCTGCAGGGTAGCTCTCCAGCAGTGGCAGGTGCTTGAGAGCTGCAGCATGGGAGACAACATCGGGCTTGCGCTCGGTGAAGATTTGCGTCAGCATCTCCGCGTCACGGATATCAGCCAGGACGGTATCGGAGCCGTCGAGAAGCGCCGAACCCGTCAGCGACAGCTGCGTGGCATGCAAGCCGCCCTCATCGCGATCCAGCATGATCAGTTCTGCCGGCTCAAAGCGGTGAACCTGTCGGCAGATTTCCGAACCGATAGAACCTCCAGCGCCGGTGACCAGCACCTTCTTACCGCGGATTATGGAAGCGACCTTGGATTCATCCAGGTGCAGAGGCTGACGGCCAATGAGGTCGGCGATGTTAATTTCGCGCACCTGCGAGGTAGCGACAGCACCACGGTGGCGCGAGTACTCTTCCACCGGCGGCAGAATGAGCAGGCGCAGCGACGATTCCTCACAAATGTGGTTGAGGACGTTGATGCACTCAGTGGACAGTGGCTCATCAGTCGCAATGATGACCGACTGCGCCGAAGTGCGCGATGCGAGCTCACCCAGCTGATCAATTCCACGAACCACGCGGAGACCATGGATACGAGAAATATGGCTCTCGCTGCTTTCTTTGGGATCGACGATTCCAACCAAGTGGAAGCGGTTCTCACGGGAGATACCGGAATCCGTAAGGCTGTTAATAAAGAACTTGGCGCGACGGCCTGCACCGAGAACAATCAAGCGATCATCCGTCTGACGGGAGCCAAAGTTGTTGGTAATCCAGCGAGCGAGAGTTCGGGTATAGATACTTGCCAAAGTTGCGACACAGCCGCCTGCGAACGGAACGTACCACGCAATTTCCGGGAAGGTCTTCAGGATTTGAGCTAACCCAGTGGCTGCGGTAGCGCCGCCCATGCTGATGCTCAGCAGAACAATATCTTCAGTTCGACTGCCGGGCCATACGCGTTGTGGGTTGGTGTACTCCCCGAGCAGCAGGCCGAGCAGGACGATGACGGCCACGGCGACAGCGACAACCAAAAAATTAGTGCCTGATATTTCAGAGAAAGATACCAATTCACCGCGGACGATTCCGTTAGCGGCGGACAGCGCAATCAGCCAGGCGAGTACGTCAAATACGCACCAGGCGAGCTGCTTCCAGTCTCGGATAAACATTCTTATGCCTTTTACTGCTGGTTAAATTTTCTTACGCACAATGCGTTCCACAGGCTTGGCATACTATGCGATATGAACTACATTTACAGCCCCCTACTACAAAGGGCTACCCCATCGTTCGGGTAGCCAAAAAGCCACCTTTACCACTCATCATTCTCCCTGGTAAAACAACGTTTCACCAACTGTTTACTGAAGCTTCAATCTGTTTACATTCATCTAACTAGCTGTACAAACTAGCTTCTAACGTAACCACTTCCTGACGATTGCAATTAATGCAAAATCACCTCTTTATTGAGATATTTATTCAAGGAAGTATTTGCGTGAATACTCAAACAATCGTTTTTGACAAAAGGGTTACACTTCCCCGTGAGCACATCATCAATGCGTCGGGCACGCGCTTTCATCACCCGGAAGCCCTTCCTTGCTGCCCTGATGCTGATTCAAAACCGGATGGGTCAGACACAGAAGACCACACAGTTCTGGCAGGCCCACAAAAACGGCGAAGACCCGACCAAATAAAAGCACTCTTACATGCGCCCATATTAAATGCGCACCCAGTATGCGTATTATTGATATATGTCGTCGCACGCCACACCAGAACCCCAATCCCCCACAACCAAACCGCCTACTAAGCCTGGCAAGAAGCGCCGCATGTCCTGGCATCGCAAGGCCGGTATGCCAGTGCGCTGGTGGTTCGCCTCCATCATTGTGGCAGCACTCATTCACCCTTTCGTCACCGATGGCCGTTGGCTGTTGGTGCATCTCTTTACCCTCGGCGCCGTCACCAACTCCATCCTCATCTGGGGCCGCCACTTCACCGAAAAGCTACTGAAAATCGACGTGCCCGTTGGCAATCGGAAGATTCAGTTGGCAAATATTTACCTGCTCAACGTAGGTATTGTCGCAACGGTCGTCGGCAAGCTCGGTGACTGGTGGCCAGTGACCACCGTCGGCGCGGCGGTCATCGGCGTCGCCGTCGCATGGCATGCGATTTCCCTCGGACGCGACCTGGTAGCGAAGCGCGATCGGCCATTCGCCATCTCCGTTGCGCACTACGTCGCGTCGGCATGCCTACTGCCCATCGGCGCTGCACTCGGCGCCATCCTCGCATCTCCGAAGGGCAAAGCGCTTCACGACGACCTCCTATTGGCACACGAAGCCGTCAACCTCATTGGCTTCCTCGGGCTCGCGGCCTGCGGCACGCTCATCACCATGTTCCCAGCGCTGTGGCGAACCCAGATGTCGCCGCATTCCCGCCCGAAGCTGGCACTAGCAGTACAGCTCATAGGTATCGCAGTTACCGCGATCGGTGCACTGACCAGCTTCAACTGGATCGCCTCGGTCGGCCTTGGCATTATCACTATCGGCTGGGTCATAGCCGCCATCCCGTGGGCACACAACGTCATGACTGTCGCTAAAGACCCGCGCGACCGTCTCAGCTACCCGGCGCTGTCTGTCGCGGCCGCCATCGTATGGCTAATCGGCACACTCGCAGTCGCCACAGTCAAGGCGCTTGACGACGGCTTCGTAATCTCAACCCTCACGCTGCCGCTGGTAATCGGTTTCGGCGCTCAGTTGCTTATCGGCATGATGAGCCAACTCCTGCCCGCAACCATCGGCGGAGGTGCTGGTCCAGTCTCAGCAGGTATGAAGGAACTTGACCGTGCGGGCGCATTCCGCTGGTCGACCATCAATATTGGTCTGGCACTGTGGCTGCTACCACTGCCGTCGTGGACCAAGGTGGCGGTCTCCGCGCTGGTCTCCCTCGCATTAGTGTCCTACCTACCGCTGGTCGGCCGGGCCGCAAAGGCACAGATTGGTGCGCTGAAGGAACGCCAGAAGGCACGAGCTAACAAGGAAGCATCGCCGAAGCCGGTCGAGCTGCAAGCAACCGCGCGTCGTCTCGGTGCTCAAACTACCGCTGCTCTGGCTGTATTAGGCCTGGTAGTATCCGTCGGCGTTGCGCTGAGCGGTAGCGGTGGTGGTACGAGCAGCATGGAAACCACCGGTGATGTTGCGCCCACCGGAGAAACCGTCGAGGTCACGGTCACTGCCAACGATATGACCTATACCCCGAACGTCATTGAGGCGAACCCCGGCGACCGCCTGGTCATCACCATGGTCAACGCGGATTCCCAAGTCCACGATCTGCGCTTGGCCACCGGCGAGGACACCGGCCGAGTCTCCCCCGGCGACTCCGCCACCATCGAAGTGCCGGTCGTCCCTGGCGACATTGACGGTTGGTGCACCATTGCTGGCCACCGCCAGATGGGCATGACGCTCACAGTTAATGCAGGTGGTTCGAATCATTCACACCGCACCGAGCACGGCAGCCACTCCGGCCATGCCACGCCAGGCGCACTCGGGAATGTCGGCGAGCTACCCGGCCCGGATTCCCCCACCATCAACCCGCTATTAGAACCCGCCGAGGACGCCACGGTTCACCACGTCACGCTGCGGGCCAGCGAATTCACTGGCTACGCTGCCCCTGGCGTCGAGCAGCAGCACTGGGTTTACAACGGCAAACCGCTGGGGCCAACTCTGCGCGGCAAGGTGGGCGACGAGTTCGTCGTCACGCTCATTAATGACGGCACCATGAGTCACTCCATCGACTTTCATGCCGGCATTGTTTCGCCGGACGAGCCAATGCGCGACATCGCCCCTGGTGAGAAGCTTGAGTACCGCTTCCGTGCTGACCGCGCGGGCATCTGGATGTACCACTGCGCAACCATGCCCATGTCCATGCACATCGCTGCCGGTATGCACGGTGCCGTCATCATCGACCCACCGAATCTCACTGATGTTGACCACGAGGTTCTTCTGGTGCAGTCGGAAAGCTACTGGGGCGAGGACGGCCCCGACGCCGACAAGACCATGGCCGAGGACCCCGATATCTACAAGTTCAACGGCTACCCCGACCAGTATCTCACCCACCCAATTCGCATTCGCGCAGGTGAGACGGTACGTTTCTGGGTACTTGCTGCCGGCCCCAACAAGGGCACGAGCTTCCATATCGTCGGCACGCAGTTCCATCGCGTGTACAAGGAGGGCGCGCTTTTGCTTGACGACGGCGTGGGCGGTGCCCAAGCCCTTGACCTCGGTGCCGCGCAGGGTGGTTATGTTGAGGCCGAATTCCCGGAGCCAGGCACGTACCGCTTTGTCGACCACCAGATGGTGCATGCCGAAATGGGGGCACGCGGCAACATAGTGGTGAACTAAACCAGGGCTTACAACTTAATTGGAGCATCCTCCGGCTCGACAGCGCGCGGCAGATTGGACTCGCCCATCAAGTACTGGTCCACAGCCTCGGCGCAGGCGCGGCCTTCGGCGATAGCCCACACAATCAAACTGGCCCCGCGGCCATTGTCACCGGCCACGAACACCGGACCGTCGAAGTTCTGCTCGATGTCGCTGCGCACGGCGAGGTAGTCGTCGTCACGCATCATCACACCGCGATCGTTGAACTGAATCCCCAGCTCATGGGGCAGACCGCCGCGCTCCGGACCGGAGAAGCCCAGCGCGATGAGAACTAGGTCGGCATCGAGTTCGAAATCCGTGTCCTCCATGGGCACGCGCTTGCCATCGATGACCTCGACCTCGTTGGCGGACAGGCCGGTCACGTGACCGTCCTCGCCGTGGAAGGAGACGGTGTTGACGTTGAAGACGCGCTTGCCCAGGGTCTCGCCGGTGACGCGAGCGTTAAGGCCGAGCGCCTCGGTAACCTCTGGCGGTTCGGAACCGGTGATGGTGTACTCGCCCTCTTCGTGGGCAGTCGCCACGCGCCAGACCAGCGGGTACATCGGCCACGGAGTCGACGCCGCACGGGACTTCGGCGCACGCGGGCGAATATCGAACTGCGTGACGGACGCCGCGCCCTGGCGCAGCGCGGTACCGAAGCAGTCGATACCGGTGTCACCGCCGCCAATGACAACGACCTTCTTGCCCTTCGCATCAATCGGCGGGGTGTCGAGCTCGCCTGCGGCAACGCGGTTGGCTCCCGGCAGGTACTCCATAGCCTGGTGAATACCCTCCAAATCACGGCCATCGACGGGCAGGTCGCGGGCCAGCGATGCGCCGGTAGCCAGCACAACTGCGTCGAAATCGGCCAGGTCAGCAGCTGTCGGTGAGACGTTGGTACGGAACTCGGTGCCCTCGATCTCCATCTGCTCAAGACGGCGGTCGAGGAAGCGCTGCTCCATCTTGTAATCCGGCACACCGTAGCGCATCAGACCACCAATCTTGTCGTCGCGCTCGAAGACCGTGACATCATGCCCGGCGCGAGTAAGCTGCTGTGCTGCAGCAAGGCCCGCTGGCCCGGAGCCGATGACAGCGATGTGCTGGCCGGTGTCGAAAGTCGGCACAATTGGCTGAACCCAGCCCTCATCGAAGCCGCGTTCAACGATGGCCAGCTCGATGTTCTTAATGGTCACGGCATCGTCGTTGATGCCGAGCACACAACCGCCCTCGCACGGAGCCGGGCACAGGCGACCGGTCCACTCGGGGAAGTTGTTGGTGGCGTGCAAGCGCTCGAAAGCCTCGTGCCAGCGGTTCTGACGAACCAGGTCATTCCACTCCGGAATGATGTTGCCCAGCGGGCAGGCCGAGTGACAAAACGGCACGCCACAGTCCATACAGCGGGTCGCCTGCTGTTGCACCTGCTCGTTGCTAGCCTCCTCATAGACCTCTTTCCAGTCCATCAGACGCAGCGGAACCGGGCGATGAGCAGGCTCTTCGCGCTGGAATTTCATGAACCCCTTCGGATCAGCCATTGGTTACTGCCTCCATGATTGCCTCGTTGATGTCAGCGTCGTTGTCCTTTGCCTTCGCGACTACGTCGAGAATTCGGGCGTAATCACGCGGCATGATTTTGATGAACTGTGCAGCCGGGAACCGAGTCTTAGAACCCGTGAGCTTGCGGTGCTTCGACAGCGTGGCCTCCAACCAGCTGATGTCCTCATCATCGAGCGGCACAATATCGACCAGCTCGGTGTTGATGTTCGCCCGCGTCGCCTCGTTATCCAGCAGGTAAGCGATACCGCCACTCATACCGGCGCCGAAGTTGTGACCGACCGGGCCCGCCACTACGACGCGGCCACCGGTCATGTACTCGCAACCGTGGTTACCGATGCCCTCGACCACGGCCGTAGCACCGGAGTTACGCACGCAGAAGCGCTCACCGACAGTGCCGCGGACGAAGATCTCACCGCTGGTGGCACCAAAACCAATGACATTGCCGGCAATGGTGTCGGTAGCCACATCCGCGGTCGGCGGGGCCGAACGTGAAGGTCGAACCACAATCTTGCCACCGCACAGGCCCTTGCCGACGAAGTCGTTGGCATCGCCCTCCAGCTTGATGGTCACACCGGCCGGCAGGAACGCACCCAGCGAGTTACCGGCGGAACCGAGCAGGTTGACGACGATGGAGTCGTCGGCAAGCCCCTGCTTACCTGCGACTTTGGTGACTTCATACCCCAGGCGCGTGCCCACGGAACGGTTCACATTGCTGATGGCATGGTGCAGCGATACCGGTGTCGGCGCCAGCCCATTCGCGCGCGCCGTACGCAGCGCGGGCTGCGCTTCGTCGATGAGGCGCTCGTCCAACGCGCCCTCAAGGCCGTGGTCCTGCGCCTTCGTGCAGTAGGAATCCTGGTCCGCAAAGAAGGGGCTTTCGGCAACGTGCAGGATTCGCTCCAGGTCAAGCTTTGCGACGCGCGGAAGGTTGCCCAGATCCTTGCGCGGACGCAGGCACTCGGCATGTCCGACCGCTTCATCGATGGTGCGGAAACCCAGCTCAGCGAGGTATTCACGGACCTGCTGGGCAATAAAGGTGAAGAAGTTGACCACGTGCTCGGCACGGCCGGTGAACTTGCTCCGCAACTTCGGATTCTGGGTGGCAATACCGACTGGGCAGGTGTCCAAGTGGCAGACGCGCATCATGACGCAGCCCTCAACCACCAGCGGAGCGGTAGCAAAACCAAACTCCTCAGCACCCAGCAACATCGCGACCACGACATCACGACCGGTCTTGAGCTGGCCATCGCACTGCACGCGGATGCGGTCGCGCAGCCCGTTGAGCATCAGGGTCTGCTGGGTTTCAGCGAGCCCCAGCTCCCACGGACCGCCGGCGTGCTTGAGGCTGGTCAGTGGCGAGGCACCAGTGCCGCCATCGTGGCCGGAGATCAGCACGACGTCGGCATGCGCCTTCGAGACACCAGCGGCGACGGTGCCCACGCCCTGCTCGGAGACAAGCTTGACGTGAATGCGGGCGCGCGGATTGGCGTTCTTGAGGTCGTAGATGAGCTGCGCCAAATCCTCGATTGAGTAGATGTCGTGGTGCGGTGGCGGCGAGATCAGACCCACGCCCGGGGTGGTGATGCGGACTTCCGCGATCCACGGGTAGACCTTGTTCGGTGGCAGCTGGCCACCTTCCCCGGGCTTTGCGCCCTGGGCCATCTTGATCTGGATGTCGGTGCAGTTGGACAGGTAGTGGCTGGTCACACCGAAGCGGCCCGATGCGACCTGCTTGATGGCAGAGCGCTTCCAGTCGCCGTTGGCCTCCATTTCGAAGCGGTCTGGATCTTCGCCGCCCTCGCCGGAGTTGGACATCGCACCCAGGCGATTCATAGCGATGGCCAGCGTCTCATGTGCCTCCGCAGAGATGGAGCCGTAGCTCATCGCGCCGGTGGAGAAACGCTTGACGATGCTGGAGACCGGTTCGACCTCATCAATGTCGATAGGCTCGCGGTCGGAGGCGAACTCGAGCATGCCGCGCAGAGTTGCCAGCTGCTTGGTCTGCTCATCGACCTTGTTGGTGTAGTCGCGGAAGACCGCGTACTGACCAGTGCGGGTGGCATGCTGCAGCGTGTAGATGGTCTCCGGGTTGAACAGGTGGTACTCGCCTTCGCGACGCCACTTGTACTCGCCGCCGAGATCCAGCTCGCGGTGGGCCTGCTCTTCCGGACGCGGCAGGAATGCGCTGCGGTGACGAGCCGCAACATCTTCTGCGACCTCATCGAGACCGATACCTTCCAGCGGAGAAACAGCTCCGGTGAAGTACTCGTCCAGGAACTCCTGCGACAGACCGACGGTGTCGGCCAGCTGAGCGCCACGGTAGGACTGCAGTGAGGCGATACCCATCTTGGACATGACCTTCAGCACGCCCTTAGAGGCGGCCTTGCAGTAGTTCGAGCAGGCCTGATCCAGCGTCAGATCACCAAGCTGATCCTTCATGCGCAGCTCATCGATGGTTTCGAAAGCCATGTACGGATTAATGGCATCGGCACCAAAGCCCAGCAGCATGGCCATGTGGTGCACCTCGCGGGCGTCGCCAGCCTCAATGATGAGGCTGGCGCGCGTGCGAGTGCGCTCCTCCACCAGGTGGTGGTGGACCGCGGAGGTCAGCAGCAGCGACGGGATGGGGGCAAAGCGCTCGTTGGACTCACGGTCAGACAGCACAATCAGTCGGGCACCACGGTCAATGGCCTCAGAGACCTCACGGCGAACACGACGGATAGCGTTGCGCAGGCCACGGCCACCGCGGGCGACCGGGTACAGGCCAGAGATGACCTCGGCACGGAACTCGGAGTACTCCTCGTTCTTGCCCGCCTGGCACAGGGTGACAAAGTCGTGGTTGTCCAGGATTGGATGCTCAAGCCGGATGCGACGGGCGGCATCGGCGGTGGGCTCCAGGATGTTGGTCTCTGCACCCAGCAACGTATTCATGCTGGTGATGGACTTTTCGCGCAGCGAGTCCAACGGCGGGTTGGTAACCTGCGCGAACCGCTGCGAGAAGAAGTCGAACAGCATGCGAGGGCGGTTGGACAGTGCCGCAATCGGCGTGTCTGAGCCCATCGAACCCAGGCCCTCCGCGCCGGTGAGTGCCATCGGGCGGATGATGAGGTCAACGTCTTCCTCGGTGATGCCGAAGACGCGCTGCCGCAACACCGCGCGGGCATGCGGCATGTACTGGTAGCGCTCTCGTGGCAGGTCGGTGATGTCGACCAGGCCCTCTTTGATCCATTCCTCGTATGGACCGGTGGCGGCCAGCGTGGACTTAATCTCCTTGTCCTCAATAATGCGACCGGCCTTCATGTCCACCAGGAACATGCGCCCCGGCTGCACGCGCGTGCGCTGCACAATCTGCTCCGGCGGGATATCCAGGACACCAGCTTCGGAGGCCATCACCACCAGGCCCTCGTCGGTCACCCAGATGCGCCCCGGGCGCAGACCATTGCGATCCAGGGTGGCACCGATGACCTGGCCGTCGGTAAAGCAGATGGCAGCGGGGCCGTCCCACGGCTCCATCAGGCAGGCGTGGTACTCGTAGAACGCGCGAACCTGCGGGCTGAGGTTGTCATCGTGCTCCCAGGCCTGCGGAACCATCATCATGACCGCATGCGGGAGACTACGACCACCGAGATGCAGTAACTCCAGGGCCTCGTCGAAACGCGCAGTGTCAGAACCGTTGGGGTCGCACACCGGCAGCGCGCGGTCGATGTTGCCCAGCTTGCCAGAGCGAATCAGCGACTCGCGGGCGCGCATCCAATTTTCGTTGCCGCGCACGGTGTTGATTTCGCCATTGTGAGCGACGTAGCGGTACGGGTGTGCCAGCGGCCAGGACGGGAAAGTGTTCGTGGAAAAGCGCGAGTGCACGATGGCGAGCGCGGAAGTGACTTCCTTCTGCTGCAGGTCAAGGTAGAAATCCTTCAGCTGCGGAGTAGTCAGCATGCCCTTGTAGACGATCGTGCGGCTGGACAGCGACGGGAAATACACGGTGTCGCCACCAGAGCCCTCGCCGGCGCCCTGTTCACCCAGCTCACGCTCGCAGCGCTTACGCAGGAAGAACATCTTGCGGTCGAGATCGATATTGCTGAGCTGGCGACCCTCGTAGTTCTTCGCGGTAACGAAGAGCTGACGCAGCACCGGCATAGCCTGGCGAGCCATCTGGCCAAGCCCGTCAGCGTTAATCGGCACATCGCGCCATGCCAAGATCTCGATGCCCTCTTCGGCGCAGATGTCTTCAATAGCCCGGATGGCATCGAGGGTGGCCATGCGCGACTGCGGCAGGAATGCAATACCGGTGGCATAGGTGCCAGCCGGCGGCAAAATGACGCCTTCCTTGCTCAGCTCAGCACGGTAGTAGGCATCCGGAACCTGAATGAGAATGCCGGCACCGTCGCCGGTGGTCTTCTCAGCGCCGGCGGCACCGCGGTGGTCGAGGTTGACCAGTGCCTGAATGCCCTTTTCGACAATGTCATGAGTCTGGCGACCGTAAATGTCGGCAACAAAGGCCACGCCACACGCATCATGTTCGTTCGACGGGTGGTAGAGACCTTCCCTCTGAGGACCACGAGGCAATGTGGTCGCTGTTTCGGTCAGAGTCATGGCTGTCTTAGCTGTCATGGCTGTTTTCCCCTTGTAGGTGCAATGTGCCAATTGGGGGACACGGGTTATCTATATTTCCAACTGTTTTAACAATGCACTTTCACCTAGGCGTATTGCAATACGTATTTAGGGAACTAGCTATATTTACCCACCCCCGAAGGAGCTAGAACACCCTTCCCGTTCGACTAAAACCGGGCTTTTACTACCCGCTTTAACGCCATAACCCCCTAATCGAGCTACCACCCCCGCTAACTACGCACAATTGTTCGATTCTTTAGCACACCTCTCTCCATACCCAATCCGCCCCCACCGCTATGGTTAGCTCCATGCTCGCCAACCGTCGTTTCCGCTCGCCACTGCAGGGCCTCGCCCTCCTTATCGGCGCAGCGACAATCCTCAGCGGCTGCACGGCTCCCACAGCCCCCACTCCAGAGAGCCAGTCATACAGCCCGGCACCGGCACCCGCATTTACGCCCGAGCCAGAGGAACCCGCGCCCGAGATTCC
>OKGJ01000047.1_pt1 | contig 22571 bp, 19 predicted proteins | sample 1614931 | NCBI WGS metagenome assembly OKGJ01 (sample SAMN04436981, study PRJEB24849) | human gut metagenome | biome: human gut; feature: NICU; material: stool | host: Homo sapiens | place: USA: Saint Louis, MO | collected 2010-07-01 | reverse complement strand
ACCCGGTCATCGGTGCAATCCTGGGCTGGGCGTTTTCCGGTGACCGAGTGACTTGGTCCATGGCGCTGGGCATCGTGCTAATCGCGGCGGCTGGCGCGATTATTACCTGGCGCGGGGCGCGGGAGTCGCGCGAGCTGCGGGGGCTTGCGCAGTAAAAATGCGGATACCAGAACCCGCCGAAAAGTGGGGTCTCGACGTGTTCTGCTGGAAAACGACAGTGAATGCGGGTAAGTTTGTCGAAGATTTATTGTTTCTTAAGGTAATTCCCTGAAGCGGAAACACGCCTGATAGTTCCCACCGGCCGTGGGGAATCGCACATTGTGAGGAGAATGCACACGTGAAAATCACCTCTACTTTCCGTGGTTGGCGTCGAAAGGTTGCAGCCGTTGCGTCCGCGGTAGCTGTGGCCGCGTCTGCATTGACCATGGCGCCGGCCGCGAGCGCGGCGGGTGACCGAGGCTCGCTGCGCCCGGGTTGTGAGTGGGATTCGTACCAGTACTTCACCCAGAAGTGCCAGGTTTATTCGCCGGCCATGGACCGTAATATTCCGGTTCAGATTGTGGCCTCTGCCAATGGTGGTAACAAGGCTCTCTACCTGCTAGATGGCCTGCGTAGCCCGGCTGATGCCTCTGACTGGGTGGAGCACGGTAACGCCCCACGTACTTTTGAGGGATCCAACGTCAACCTGGTTATTCCAGGTGGCGGCGGCGGTAGCTTCTACACCGACTGGAAGCGTCCGTCGGTTAGTGTGCACGGTCCGTTTGTAAACATGTGGGAGACCTTCTTAACTCAGGAACTGCCGGTTTACCTTGAGCGTGAGTTCGGCATTTCTCGCACTGGTAACTCCATTGCAGGTCTGTCCATGGGTGCATCTGCTGCACTATCGTTGGCATACAACCACCGAGACCAGTTCGGTCAGGCTCTTGCCTTCTCCGGTTACCTGCACACCACTGCGCCGGGTATGACCACTGCAATTGAGGCCGCTCAGCTGTCGGCTGGCTACAGCTCCTTCGACATGTGGGGTGCGCCTATGTCAGCGGAGCGTGTCCGCAATGATCCGTACCTGAACGTCGAGAAGATGAAGGGGCTGGATCTGGTTATTACCTCGGCAAATGGTGTTCCGGATGAGGTTCGTGACCCGAAGAACCTCTACCGGGTCGTCCCGAAGGCCGGTGGCGTTGCGCTGGAGTCGCTGTCCCGCTTGTCCACCCGCGAGTTTGAGTTGCGTGCTCGTACCTCCGGTCTGGATGCGACGTTTGAATACGAGCAGACCGGTATCCACGATTGGCCGACCTGGGATCGCAACCTCCAGAACTCCAAGGCCCGCATCGAAGGTTTCCTCGGAGCTTAAAACTAGAACCTGAACGAAAAGCCCCTATGCGCAGCAGATAGTTCGCAGCGCGTAGGGGCTTTCACATTCTGGGCCGTCGCTAGCGTGGCAACAAGAGGCAATCCGCCACGGGCACTAGGATGCTATGAGATAGAAACGTCGGTAACTTATCGGCGGCAACACCCCCGGTAGACCTTTCGGAAAGTGGTTGATACGTCTCATGGCATCACAGCCTGAACAAAAGCGGACACATACCCCGACAACGTCGTCAAGCCTTGCCGTTGAACGCCTGCAGCGGATTTTGCTGCCAAAGTTGGGTGAGCCCCGTGATGTCCGCTCGCTCTACTTGGTTGAGCCGGAGACGAATGTCGGTCGTGTGCAAGCACATTCCCGCACGTCAGCCACCATTCCGGCGGGTGATGAAGTTAGTTTTGAAACCTACTTCAATGCTTTTCCGGCCAGCTACTGGCGCCGGTGGACGAATCTGGACAATGTTGTCCTGCGCCTGGAGCTGTCCGGTACCGCGCGCGTGGACATCTACCGTTCGAAGATTGACGGTGCGCGCATCGCCGTGACCGGCGAAGTTGTCGGTGACCTGGGTGCGGCGGCTGAAGGCGCGGAAGCCAAGGTCGACGGCAAGGATGTGCACGTCTGCGAAATCCCAGTACCGCTGACGCAATTTGAAGACGGCGGCTGGATTTGGTTCGACCTCACCTGTGAGACGGACGTGGTAATCCACTCCGCAGGTTGGTACTCCGATATCGAGGCACCGAGCCAGACGTACCCGGACGGCACGGAGCATCCGGCGCCGGAGGGGCGCGTCACTATCGGTATCCCGACGTTCAATCGCCCGACCGATGCAGTTGCTGCCCTTGAGGCGCTGTCCTCGGATCCTGAGGTCGATGCCATCATCGATGCTGTTTTGATGCCTGACCAGGGCACCAAGCACCCGGCAGACGAGCCGGGCTTTGATGCTGTCGCCGAGCACTTTGGTGACCGCCTGCGTATTTTCCCGCAGGGAAATCTCGGTGGTTCTGGCGGGTACTCCCGCATTATGTATGAGGCCCTGGGCGGTCCGGATTCGGATTCGAAGCGTGCGACCGATAGCCCGTTCATTCTCTACATGGATGACGACATCGCCATCGAACCGGATTCCATTCTGCGTGCGGTCGCTGTCGGCCGGTTCGCGAAGTCCCCGATGCTGGTCGGCGGTCAGATGCTGAACCTGCAGGAGCGCAGCCACTTGCACTCGATGGGTGAAGTCATCGGCCGCCATGACTTCATGTGGACTTCCGCTCCGCACGTCCACTATGACCACGACTTTTATGCGCACCCACTGCGCGATCGCGGGGAGCACGGCACTAACGCAACCGGTGAGGTTGTCGATTCGAAGGATCTTCACCGTCGCATCGATGTTGAGTTCAACGGCTGGTGGATGTGCCTGATTCCGCGCGTCGCCGCTGAGGCAATCGGTCAGCCGCTGCCACTGTTTATTAAGTGGGACGATGCCGAATACGGTTTGCGCGCAGGCAAGGCAGGCTTTCCGACGGCTACGTGGCCGGGCGTCGCAATTTGGCATATGGCCTGGTCGGACAAGGATGATGCGATTGATTGGCAGGCGTACTTCCACCTGCGCAACCGCTTGATTGTCGCGGCCCTTCAGCACGAGGGCGATGCTGCCGGTATCGTGCGTTCCATGCGCAAGGCCACTTTCAAGCACCTTCTGTGTCTGGAGTACTCCACTGTTGCCATCCAGAACGAAGCCATGAAGGACTTCCTGGCAGGTCCCGAGCGTTTATTCGACATTCTCGAGTCCTCGCTGCCGCGCATCAATGCCCTGCGCAAGAGCTTCCCCGACGCGGTTGTGCTGCCGAGTGCAGGCGATCTGCCAAAGCCCTCCGGTATTCCGGGGATTCCGACAAAGGATGTCGGTGGTCGTCTGGGCAAGCTGAAGAAGGTCGGTTGGCTTCACAGCGTGCGCCCGGAAAACTCCGAGCACCATGCGGTGCCGCAGGCAAACCTGGCGCCGCTGGAGGCTCGTTGGTTCTCCCTGTCGCGTCTGGATGGCGCAACGGTCACCACCGCTGACGGCCGTGGCGTGGTGTATCGCCAACGTGACCGCGACAAGGCCAAGGCTCTGCTGGAAGAATCCTGGGAGCTGCAAAAGCAGGTTGAGGAGCGGTTCGAGCAAATGCAGGCACGCTACCGCGCAGCCTATGACGATTTGACCAGTAGGAAGGCCTGGGCGAATGTCTTCGAAAATTAAAGGCGATCCGTTCGGCGAGTCCGACGTTCTCGTTAATATTCAGCACACGCTTAACGACGTTCCGGGTGTGCTGCCCACCGCGCGTGCCATGAGCTATTTCGGTGAGCACGCCCTTGGGTGGATGGGGCTCGCTGCCCTCGGGGCGGCGGTGGATAAGGAGCGACGCATTAGCTGGGCAAAGGTCGGTGTGGCCGCCTTTACCTCGCATGCGGCATCGGTGGTGCTTAAGCGCATTGTCCGTCGCCCGCGTCCCCATGACCGTCGTATAGCAATCGGCGTTGGTACGCCAAGCAAGCTGAGTTTCCCGTCCTCGCACGCGACGTCGACGACGGCGGCGCTGGTGGGGATTGCAAAGTTGGGTTACCCGGCAGCACCGGCCGTGGGCGTGCCGGCGATTATGCTCTCCCGCCTGGTGCTGGGAGTTCATTACCCAACCGATGTCGCTCTCGGAGCAGCGCTGGGTACAGCCACTGCTCTTGCGGTGGACAAGATAGGTGATAAGGTCATCGAGCCGAAAAAGGCGCAGCATAACCAGGGTAGACAGCCCTCCATTGCGGAAAGGAATGCACAGTGACACAGGCGGAGAACGACAACTTGGCCAATGTGTCGGCCAACCAGCGGCAAGCTTCTCAATCAAGGATTGGGTCCGAGCCGCACACTTCCGGTATCGATGAGCCTGCGCACCCGCAGGGGCATCCGCCGAAGAATCTGTTGGACGGCATGATCAAGGCGCTTCGCCCGAAGCAGTGGGTGAAGAATGTCCTGGTCATTGCGGCTCCACTGGCAGCCGGCAACGAGATTATGGACTCGGGACGTTCGATCGGCACACTGACCGTCGACATCCTGGTGGCGTTTGTGGCCTTCTGTTTGGCAGCATCGTCGATTTACCTGATTAATGATGCTCGCGATGTCGAGGCTGACCGCGCGCACCCAACCAAGCGCTTCCGCCCAATTGCCGCTGGCGTACTACCGGTGAGCATGGCGTACATTATGGCAGTCGCACTGATTATTGGGTCGATTGCGGTGTCCTGGTTTGCCTCTGAGGGGCCGGGGCTAGCAATTGTTGTGGCTGTATACATTGCACTGCAGCTCGGTTACTGCTTTGGCCTGAAGCATCAGCCGGTGATTGATATTGCGCTGGTGTCCTCGGGTTTCATGCTGCGTGCAATGGCCGGCGGTGTTGCTGCCAACATCAACCTGTCCCAGTGGTTCTTGCTGGTTGCCGCCTTTGGTTCGCTGTTCATGGCAGCCGGTAAGCGTTACGCTGAGCTGCTGTTGGCAGAGCGCACGGGTAAGAAAATCCGTAAGTCGTTGCAGGGTTACACCGCGACTTACCTGCGCTTTGTGTGGACCCTCGCTGCGACCGCCGTGGTGCTGAGCTACGCGCTGTGGGGCTTTGAGATGGGCCGCGCGCCGGGCACTTCATCGACTTCGGCTATTTGGTACGAGATCTCGATGGTTCCATTCACTGTGGCCATCCTGCGCTTCGCAGCTGACGTTGACCGTGGTGATGCGGGAAGCCCGGATGAGATTGCGCTCAAGGACCGTCCGCTGCAGGCACTGGCCGTCCTGTGGCTGCTGTCCATTGCTATCGCTGTCTACGCTGTCCCGACTCTGGGGTAGTTCCCAGTTCTTTTCCCTGTAAGCGAACTGCGATTTCCGTCGGTTTTCTCGTCGGGTTCGATTGGTAGCTGAAAGCCCATGCGCCGAGGGGTGCATGGGCTTTTTCTGTATTTCGTTAGTACTTAGGTTGTGTTTGGGGTTCTTGTAGGCGTGTTTTAGGTTTCTCAGTTAGTCCTACGGATCAGCCGGGGCAGAATTACAATTTTGTAATTCCATGCTGGTAAACATTGTTTCTCCTTGTGGTGGATAGTTTTGGGGAGAAATGTGAGAAATATTACGGAATGATTACGATTTAAACTTGGATGTAGGGAAACGATTGAGTATCGTTACATACTCGAGATTCTTTTGTGGGGTCTCCAGTTGTCGCGTCACAACTGGAAGCAGAAAAGCGAAAGCTCGCGTAAGCGACTGCCTCCGAAAAGTCTGGCGCGGAGGTAAGTCCGAAAGTAAAGAGGAGAACGATGAGCTTTACTGCAGTGAGTCGTAACTTCACGGTGAAGGTCGTAGCTGCCCTTGTGGCTGTTGCAATGGTGTTTGGTGGCATCATGCTCGCATCCGCGAAGGATGCGAGTGCTGATCCAAACCGTGATCGACTGCGTCCAGGCTGTGAGTGGGATCCATATCAGTGGTTTGTTCAGTACTGCCAGGTTTTCTCGCCGGCTATGAACCGCAATATTCCGGTTCAGATTAAGGCGGCTACTGGTGGCGGCGATGCGTCTCTGTACATGCTCGACGGTCTGTGGGGCTTTAATAAGGGTGCGTCCGGTTGGATTTGGTCGGGCCACATTGCTCAGACTTTCGCCAATGACAACATCACTCTGGTTGCGCCGGCTGCTGGCGATGGCTCCTTCTACACCGACTGGAATACCCCGGCTGTGACTTCCGAGGGAGTCAAGATTCAGAAGTGGGAGACCTTCCTGACTCAGGAGCTGCCTGTCTATCTGCAGCGTGAGTTTGGTGTCAACCCGAACCGCAACGCAATCGCTGGTCTGTCCATGGGTGCGGCTGCGGCGGTCTCTCTGGCGGCTCGCCACCGTGATCAGTTCAAGCAAGTTACTTCGCTGTCTGGTTACTACCAGATGTCCAACGAGGTAGTTGCTACGGGTACCACTGCAATGGTGGCTAGCACTGGTGTAGTGAATCCGACTGGCATGTGGGGTCTTCCGGTTCCGGCTTCGGAGCAGTGGCGTGCTCATGATCCATCGCTGCAGCTGGACCAGCTCCGGGGGCTGCCGATGTATATTTCCTCCGCCCAGGGTGTTCAGAGCCTGTGGAGTGATCCGGAGGTCTTGAGCCGTCCGGTGCCGCAGCTCCCTGACACTGTCTGGCGTGCCGTAATGGAGTCCGTCTCCCGCGCTTCGACGCAGCGCTTTGAGCAGGACGCTCGCGCTGCCGGCCTCAATGCGCAGTTTGTCTACAGCCCGAACGGTATCCACTCGTGGGAGCTGTGGGGCCGTGATGCCGCGCTTGCTCGCCCGCACATTCTTGGGGCGCTGGGGCTCTAGGTCGGTAGTTATTTCAGGGCGCTCTGGCGCGCTGACCTAGCTCTGGTGCTGGATGGCTTCTTAAAGGGGCTAGCTTCTTAAGAAGTCTCAATTTTGAAAAAGACCAATCCTTTTGTGGGGTTGGTCTTTTTTCTGTGTCGAGTCCGGGTTTGGATGCTGAGTGGAAGGTGTGGGTAACGGCCTACAGAGGGGCGCAAAGAGTTGCGCTGTCAAAGCTTGAATTCAGTTCCTTTTGCGTGTGTCTCCACGGTTTTTACCCGTAAGAGGGTAAACATGAGAGTCGAACCTTAAAGTAAAGGGTGAAGCTATTCAGGTAGCTATACCGTATGTTTCGCAGATCGTGTGTGAGATTCTTCTTGCAGCGGCACGCCGGAGGAGGGGAACCTTCGGATACGTTGCTGGTCACTACGTAATTCTGCGAAGCCGAACGGTAAACGCATAGCTCAAGCGCCGCGTGATGCTATCTGCAGGTGCCTAATCGGTGCCGGTGCAACACTCAACGTCTCAAATAATTTCAACCAGCGACTTTGTAAAGGGAAGCCCTCTTATGCGCGTAACCGCTAGATTCCTCCGTGGTGGACTCGGCAACAGCCGGAAGTCATCACGGGCGTTGACCGCACTTTTGGCACTACCGTTGACTCTCGCTCTCGGTGCCCCTGCTGCAGTGGCGGCTCCCGAGCCAGCTCAGCCAGGTGCCTAGCTACGAGGAACTTCATGCCGTTCAGGGGCAGTTGGCGCAATCTGGAGACCTGGGAGACCTTGCTAAGGCCGCTGAAGCAGCGCAAGCTGCTGGTGCGCAGCTACCTGGCCTGGGTATGCCGAAGCCGATGCCAGGGCCGGAGCGTACGCCATTTAAAGTCGATACTCCCGCAGTGGCGAACCTCCCCAGTGGAGTCAGCGTAGACAAGGTCGAGTGGTACACAGATCACCACGTCATTGCGCACATTCGCTCGGCTGCCATGCCGGAGAAGCCAATCCAGGTTGAGATTTTGCTGCCGCGCGATTGGTACCGCGACAAGGAGCGCACATTCCCGAGCGTCTACCACCTTGACGGTATGGCATCGTTTGATGACTACTCCGGTTGGATTCGCGCTACCAATATCGAACGCTTCTACGAGGACAAGAATGTCCTGGTGGTTATGCCCGCCGGCGGTACATCGTCCTTCTACTCTGACTGGGATCAGCCGGATAACGGTCAGAACTACAAGTGGGAGAGCTTCATTACCAAGGAGCTCGTGCCGGTTATCACCAACGGCTTCCGCGGCAACGATGAACGCGGCATCATCGGTATCTCCATGGGCGCTACCGGTGCTTACAACGTCGCAGCACACTCGCCGGAGCTGTGGAAGTTTGCCGGTAGCCTCTCAGGTTACCTAGACATGACTTCGCCCGGCATGCCGCAGGCAATCGCTCTGGCGATGAAGAACACCGGTGGCTATGACGCGACGAAGATGTGGGGCCCGCTCGGTTCGCAGCGTTGGAAGGACAATGATCCGAAGCTGAACATCGACAAGCTCAAGGGCATGTCGCTGTACATCTCGGCGGGTACCGGCAACACCGGTGAGTGGGACGTGCCGTCGCAGATCGATCCGACGAAGCCGGACAATCCGACCGGTTACGCATTGGAAGTGCTTTCCCGCATGACCAGTGAGACCTTCATCCGGAATGCTCGTGAAAAGGGCGTCGAGCCGGTTGTGAACTTCCGGAGCTCGGGTACTCACACCTGGCCGTACTGGCAATTCGAGGTCAGTCAGGCCTGGCCAACGCTGGCCGATGCACTCCAGTTGCCGGAGTCCGATCGTGGCGCGGTCTGCCGTGTAGGCGGCGAGATTGAAAAGGCCGTCGCATCGCTGCCGGGAATCGGCACCTGCCTGTCGGATGAGTATGGTGTCGCCAAGAATGGCGTGGCTCAGGACTTCACCGGCGGTACCGCCTACTGGCACCCGGATTCCGGGGCACATGTGGTCTGGGGGCGCATCGGTTCGCGTTACAACGAGCTCGGCGGTCCGTCCTCGCCGCTCGGCTACCCAGTGACCAACGAATTGGCTACGCCGGATGGCTCGGGACGATTCGTCCACTTTGAAAAGGGCTCGATTTACTGGACTCCGGAAGGCGGAGCCCACGAAGTCACCGGTGACATTATGAACGTCTGGGGCAAGGCCGGCTTCGAGACCGGTCCGCTGGGCTACCCAGTCGCCAACCACCGCGATATTCCGGGCGGTGTCGCCCAAGACTTCCAGGGTGGCACCATCGTCAAGATTGGCGGCGAAGAACCTCGCATCGTGCGTGGTGAAATCGGCCGTGTCTACAAGGAGCTCGGTGGCGCCGAGTCCGATTTGGGTCTGCCTGTCGACGGCGACGAGGTCAAGCTCGCCCGCGGCGCTTTCCAGCGCTTTGAGCACGGTGCCATTTACTGGACTCCGGAAACTGGTGCGCAGCCGGTGCGCTCCAACGACATCACTGACCACTGGGGCAGCACTGGCTACGAAAATGGCCCGTTCGGTTACCCGGTCGGCCCACTGCAGCCAGTCAAGGCCGGCGGTCTTGAACAGCAGTTCGAGGGTGGCTGGATTCGCCAGCTCAACGGCAAGATTGTTGAAGAGCGCAATAAGCCAGAAGCGCCAGCCCCAGCCGCCGACAACAGTGATGACAAGTAAGCCAACCAAAGCAGGGCACTGAATAAGGGATAGACAAATGTCCATGAACAAGTCCTTCCGGACACTGGCTACAACCACAGCTGTTGCGCTGCTGACCTTCGGAGTGGCCGCCTGTGGCAGTTCCACAGTGGAGTCTTCGGAGGTCACCTCGTCAACGACGACGAACAAGACCTCCACGACGTCGTCAAGCACGAAGACTTCTGCGCCGAAGTCGAGCGAAAAGTCTGCGCCGGAGATCACAGATCCCCAAGCTAAGCGCGTGGACGAAGCGCCCGATGGGCAGATGAAGCTCAGCGAGGCGGACGATTCATACCTCGAAGCACTGGAAAAAGCGGGAATTGATGTTGCTGGGGTGGAGGATCAGCTCATCGGCACTGGCCGCGCGGCATGCGCAGACGCACCGGAGGAGGAGCGTCAGGTCATCGCGCTGGCGATTGCCGGACAGCTGGTCGCACAGGGGCGCTCACAGGAAAGTGCCGAAGAAGTGGCGAAGACTATTGCAAGCTCCGCTAAAAAGGCGTATTGCTAGCACTCATGCGTAAAGTGCTGACAATTCTGGCGGTCATTGTGCTGGTGGCCGCTATTGGCTTCGGCGTAGTGCAATGGCTTAACGACGACCAAGGCGGTCAAACCCCACCGACCCCCGGCGACGATGGTGGGGTTCTGGCCGAACAGCCCGAGTGGTGCCCGGCGGTAGAAGTTATCGCGGTGCCCGGAACTGCGGAATCGCGTGCTGACGATGACCCAATGGCCCCGACCGCGAACCCACATTCGCTGCTGCTTGGCCTGACAAACTCGATTTCGCAGTCCTACTCGGAGGGTGATGTCAAGGTCTGGACTACGCCGTACCCGGCACAGATTAAGACGCATCAGCTGCCCGACCAACTCACCTACGATGATTCGCAGGCAGTCGGGCGCGATGTCACCGCTAAGGAAATGGCTGACTTACACGGGCAGTGCCCGCTGACGGACTTCGTCCTGATGGGCTTCTCCCAGGGGGCAGCTATCGCAGGTGACTTGGCCTCTGACATCGGCAATGGTCGCGGTGTCGTTCCGGCCGAGCGCATCGCGGGCGTGGCTCTGTTGGGCGACCCGCGGCGTGACCCCAATCAGGGCGTGAACCAGGGCGTTCCGCTGGCTGGTGTGGGCGTCGAGCTGTCATTGCAGCCGCTCGGCGGTATTGTGCAGGCTGTGGTTCCGGGCGCAACGATGCGCGGTCCACGAGACGGCTTTGGGCCTCTTAATGACAAGGTCCAGAATGTCTGCGTGCCATCGGACTCCTTCTGTGATGTGCCTCCGGGAGTGGCCGATGCGATTGCACGAGCGCAGGAGATGATTACCGGCGCGGGTGCGCACGCGACCTACGCCACGAATGATGCGGCAATTCCGGGGACGACTCCGCTGGCCTGGACTGAGGGTTGGGCTCGCGAACTGATTGAGCAATCGCTGGCGCGGTAGTCGAGGCAGCTCACAATGTGCGAGACGCCCCCGACGGGGACTTGCTGTTAGAATCTTGCTCAAGAACTGGTGTTTAATATTCCAAAACAACAGTTTCGCTAAAACTTCGAAAGAAATTGACGAAGTTGCAGGAAGCAGTCTGAAGGAACCGGTTATTATCGCCCAAGGAACTGCTGTTCATGACCGGGGAAATCTAGGCGAAAAGGTAGGGTGCAATGACGAATCCGACAAACCCATATGGAGATTTCGACGAAGACGGTATGCCGAGGTCCAAGGGGAAGTTCGCTAACAGCTCGGGTGCTTACAGCTCCGGTATGCCGTACTCGGATCCATACCCACCGCAGCAGCCGAACGTGGGGCAGGGCTATCAGGACCCGAGCCAGCACAATTTCCACAACGGGTACTCGAACCCGTATCAGAGTGGTTACCCAAACCAGCAGGCGCCGGCGTATTCCGCTGGCTTCAGCGGCCCGAACCCGCACCAGGGCTACGGGGTCGCAGGTTCCCCTGTCTCGGATAAGTCCAAGATTGCAGCGGCTCTGCTTGCCTTCTTCCTGGGCACCCTCGGTGTTCACAATTTCTACCTGGGGCACAACTCGCGTGGTGCTATTCAGCTAGCACTGACGGTATTCGGCTGGATTACCGCCATCTTCCTGGTTGGCTTCTTCCTCATTATCGGCGTCAGCATTTGGGCATTTATCGAGTTCATTTTGATTCTCGTCGGTAGCGGCTCCTACGCCTATGACGCAAATGGGCGCCGCCTGCAATCGTAGGAGCCTCGTCCGAATCCGCTAGTTCCTGAAGCCGTGCACCGGCGCGGGGATGTAGCCGCCGCGGGCAATGAACTCGGCATTGCCCTTGGCATTGACATCAATGACCGGCGCGTAGCCGAGCAGACCACCGAAGTTCACCTCATCGCCCGGCTTGGTACCCGGCACCGGAATGAGGCGGGCTGCGGTGGTCTTGTGGTTCATCACACCGATGGCGGCCTCGTCGGCAATCATGCCGGAAATGGTGGTCGCAGGCGTGTCACCGGGAATCGCAATCATGTCGAAGCCCACCGAGCAAATAGAGGTCATCGCCTCCAGCTTGTCCATGCTGATCGACCCCGCGCGCACAGCATCAATCATGCCCTTGTCCTCAGAGACCGGAATGAACGACCCGGACAGTCCACCGACGCGTGAACACGCCATCAGGCCGCCTTTCTTGACGGCGTCGTTAAGCAGTGCCAGCGCGGCAGTGGTGCCGTGCGTGCCGACCTGCTCCAACCCCATGTGCTCGAGAATATGAGCGACGGAGTCGCCCATCTCTGCAGTCGGCGCGAGTGAGAGATCCACGATGCCAAAAGGCACGCCCAGGCGCTCCGACGCCATCGTGCCGACCAGCTGACCCGTGCGTGTGATCTTGAACGCTGCCTTCTTAATCTCCTCGGCGACTTCGTTAAAGCTGGCGCCATGCAGATCGCCGAGCGCGCGATCGACCACACCCGGACCCGAAACGCCGACAGAAACGACACAATCTGGCTCCCCGACACCGTGGAACGCGCCGGCCATGAAGGGGTTGTCGCCCACCGCATTGGCGAAAACCACCAGTTTTGCGCAGGCAATCGAGCTGCGGTCGGCGGTCTGCGCCGCAGCTTCCTTCACTACCTCGCCCATGCGGCGCACCGCATCCATGTTGATGCCCGCGCGTGACGACGCAACGTTGACCGAACTGCACACCAATTCGGTCTCGCTAAGAGCGTGGGGAATGGAGTCGATGAGCCACTTCTCGCTGGTGGTCGCGCCCTTTTCGACGAGCGCCGAGTAGCCGCCGAGGAAGTTCACCCCAGAATCGCGGGCGGCGCGGTCGAGCGCCTTGGCAACCACTGTGGGATCGCCTTCGCAACCGGCCGTGATGAGGGAAACTGGTGTGACGGAGATGCGCTTATTGACGATCGGAATGCCCAGCTCCGCCTCGATACCCTCGCAGACCTCCACGAGGCGAGCGGCCTGCCTGGTTACGCGGTCATACACCGCCTGTGCGGTGGCTTCCATTTCAGAGCGAGAGCACTCGAGCAGGGAAATGCCCATGGTGACCGTCCGGATATCCAGACGGTACTTCTCGATCATGTCAATGGTGTCGAGGAACTTAGATTGCGCGAAGTTGAAATCCATCCTGGTCGCGCCCTTTAAATCTCGTTGACGGCGTTGAACAGCGCCTCAGACTGGATTCGAATGACAAGCCCCTCCCGCTTGCCGACGGAATCCATGTAACCCTGCAGCGTGCTGATAGGGGTGGCCTTCTCGTTGAACTCCACCCGCAGGATCATGGTGAACCATTTATCCATGAGGGTCTGGGAAACATCGACGATGTTGACGTCCTGCTCCGCCAGAGCAGTGGTGACGGCGGCGATGATGCCGGTGTGATCCTCGCCGGTGACGGTAATGATGGCAAACATGGCCTCAATTTTAGCCGGTGGGGAGGTGGGGAAAACTTGTGGATGGCGGTTGTGCTGGTGGCAAGTTTGTGGCGAAGCATGTTCAGGGCCACCCAAAAAACACTTCACGACACCTATGTCACCTCGTGCCATCTGTGGAGGCGGCATGAGGTGACATAGGTGTCGTGAAGTGGGGAGGAGGGGGAGGGGCGTGGGCTGTGCCAGAGCGGGGGCCAGCCTTACGGATCCGGCCCTACGGCCCTATCGGACGTCGACGAACTCCTTGACAATCCACTTGCGCAGTGCGAGCAGAATCAGGCCCAGGACAACAGAGGCGATGCCCAGGGTGATGAAGAAGGTGTTCTCAGCAGCGGCATCTTCGTAGTTGTAGAAGCCAGCCAGGGTGCCTGCCAGCGAAGTACCCATAGCGACTGCCATCAGCCAGACGGCCATCATGCGCGACGGGAATGCTGCCGGAGCGACCTTGGTAGCAAGGGCGTTGCCGACCGGGCTCAGCATGAGCTCACCCATGGTGAACAGGAAGAGAATCCAGATAATCGCATACAGCGGAGTGGAGTTCTCACCGCCACCGGAGAATGGAATGAAGAAGAACAGCGAGATACCGATGATGATGTTGGCGACGCCGAACTTCACCGGGGTGGACCACTGACGGTCACCAAGCTTGGACCAGGCAGCTGCAAAGACCATCGAGAAGGCGATGATGAAGATTGGGTTGATCGAGTTAATCCACGCCGGGGACATTTCCCAACCGAAGATCTCGCGGTCGAGGCGGATATCTGAGTAGATGGCCAGAACCGTGAACTGCTGCTGGAAGATACCGAAGAACAGCACGCCTGAGACGAACATCGGAATAAAGCCAATCAGGCGAGTCTTCTCCGGAGCCGTCGTAAGTGGCGAGGAGTACATCTGCCACCACAGCACCACAGCGGCGATCAGTGCAATCACTGTGACCACAGTGGAAAGAGTAGTGACCGGAACAATTCCGGTGGAAACCAGCGTAACCGAGACAACAGTGATGATCACTGCAATGCCAATCCATACCGGGTACTGCTTCTTCGGCAGCGGGTTCGGAACCTCATGGCCAGCCTCGGCGATGGTGGACTTGCGCATCAGGATGTACTGAACCAGGCCGGCAGCCATACCGATAGCGGCAAGGCCGAAGCCCCAGTGGAAGCCCTTCATGCCCCAAATCCAGCCGGTGAGCAGTGGGCCGAACAGGGCGCCGATATTGACGCCCATGTAAAAGATGGAGAAGCCGGCATCACGACGCGGGTCGTCCTTGGCGTAGAGCTGACCCAGCACGACCTGTGCGTTGGTCTTCACGCCGCCGGAGCCAATCGCGATGGAGACAAGGCCAATAGCCAGGCCAATCACGCCGGGGATGAATGCCAAGGAGATGTGGCCAATCATGACCAGGATGGCGGAGTAGAACAGTGTCCGCTCCGAGCCAAGGATACGGTCGGCAACCAGAGAAGCAACGAGTGCGGCCATGTAGACAAGACCGCCGTAAGCACCGACGATGGAGGTAGCGGCACCCTTGTCCAGGCCGAGACCGCCCTGAGTGGTCTCGTAGTACATGTAGAAAGCCAGGATGGCCTGCATGCCGTAGAAGCTGAAGCGCTCCCACATTTCGATGCCGAAGAGGTTCTTCGCTGGACCCTGCGGGCTTATGATTTCGTTGGGTCTCAGCAGTTGGTTGATTGCCGAGAGCCTCGTCAGAAGATTTGTCCATTCTTCAATTATCGAGGCGTGGCGCAAAAATTAAAAACCAGATTTAGTCAGTGAACTAAACCGAAGGGTTAGGAACGGGGCCGAAGGCTTAGTCCAGAGACTTACGAGCAACCGCATTTGACGCTGCTCGCCAGCCCAGCAGCAGCAAGGCGCTCATGACTGAGGCGACCAGAATGAAGGACCAGTGCGGGACTGCCGAATTGCGGGTGGCCCACACAGCTAGGCCGACGACGACAGTACCGAGCCACACAATTGCGCCTGAACTCACTGCACGCGGGTTCGGCTCATTCTTAATCAGCGCGGTGCCCAGGAGGACACCGAATGCGAACGGCCACCAGGTATCGAGGATATTGATGAAGGTAAAAGGATCCTCGGGAGTGTTGTGAGCCAGGCGCGCTAACACGGCGAAAATAAAGATGGCGAGGATGTCAATCAAGAACGTCGATACGCGTGTGTTCATGCTTCTTAGTCTAGCGACCCCTCAGATCGGTGGGTGACCAGCGACCAGCGGCGAGGAAGCCATTAGCGGTCAGCGACTGGCTGATGCTCGGGCTGATCCTTGTGGTCGAAGCCGAGGGCGTAGATAATCCAGCCCACAATTGCCACCAGGACGAAGGAAACGATGCGGTAGACCAGCACCGCTGCAAAAGCCTCGGCGCCGGTGGTGCCGCCTGCGATGAGAGCCGCAGTCAAAGCGGCCTCGACAGTGCCGATGCCGCCCGGTGTGGCCTGGATGAAACCCGCGAGCTTGCCGGTTACGAAGGCCAGCAGCACCTTCGTAGCGGAGATGTCATCGACACCAACGGCCCGGATGGCGGCGTAGAGACAGACAATTTCCGCCACCCAGTTGATAAAGGACCAGGTGAAGGAAAGAGCTAAAGTTTGCACGGGCAACTTCACGCTGGTCAGCTGTTTGATGGACTCTTCAAGTCGGTCGACATCGGTGTCCGCGGGCTTCTTTCGAATCTTGTTAAAGACACGTAGACACCATGCACCCGCCTTGTTGAGGAAAGCTGGGTTCTGCGAGATCCGCCACAGCAAAATGGTGGCTAGTAACACCACAATTGCCATAGCGATGAGCACTGCGGTCGTGCCGCCCTGTCCTACGAAGAAGAGGCTGCCAAGCCCCAGAAATGTCAGACCTAAAAACGACAACGCACCCGAAAAAAGCACGAACCAGCTGACAAGGACCGCGGATGCGCCCCACTGCATCATGCGCTTAATCTGCAGCGCCGTGGAAAATGCAGCACCACCGGGAACGGTGACCGCCCACGCGTTGGATGCGAGGGTTAACGCCTTGGTGCTACGGCGAGTGGCTGCTTTGACGTCTCCAGCTCGCAACAGCAGACGCATCACTTCCGCCATCGCGTAGAGCGAAAAAGCCACGGAAAAAATGGAGATGAACAGCCACTTAGCGTCAACATCCGCAAGGATTTGCAGCCCTTGGACGACACTGTCCCAGTTTCTTACCGTCAGGACGATCCCGGCAATCACGAGGGCTACGAGGATTATCGATCGTAGCCAGCTCGAATTGCCGGTTTTGAGGACATTTTTAAGTCGTGACATAAAAAAGAAGCCTGTTCGTCGCGGCGGTGGTCTCCCTAGTCGTCGTTCTTACCGTCGCGCTCCTTGAGCAACGACGTGAGCGGACGGAACGGCTGCAGCCACGCACCGCCATCTGGCAGGCGGTCGAGGTCGATACGCGGTAGCGGCTCGCGGAAGACGCCCTTGATTTCCTCCAGGTCAACGAAGCGAATCGCATCGGAGGTCAGCGCCCAGGAAGCATGCTCGTGAAAACCGATGACGGTTACCGGAATCCCTTCGGAGGCGAGCTTTTCCAGCAGCTCCTGGAAGTTCTGGCCATCGGCGGACGCAACGACGACGCTGCGCAACACGCCCTCGTCGTAACGCCGTTGGATGTGCGCAATCATGTCGGGGTCAACGTCGGTGTCCTCTTCGATCTTCGGCTTTGCGAAGACCGCGAAACCGACATTGCGCAGGGCCTCGACCCAGGGGCGGACAATCTCCGCAGAGCCCGGGTTGACGTTGGTGAAGACCGTGGCTTCGGGGAGGACATCGGAGCCGATTTTCTTGGATACGCGCTCGGCTTCGTCGATAAGCCATTTACCCACGGCGTCGAAGCGCGGGCGGTGCGCGGCGGTCGGGCGGGAGCCAAGGATAGCGCCGAGCCCCATGTCCAAGTTCGGGGCGTCCCATACGAGCAGTGCGGTGGGGTGCGTCTCGGTGGTGTTGTAGCTGGCAGAGGTGTTCTGGGTAGTGCTCATGTTCCTATGCCTCTTTCTTGCGCCAGATGAACTCGTGGATGTCGTGGTCGAGGTTCAGGCCGCGGACTTCGAACTTGGTCGTCGGTCGGTCGAGAAGCATGGGGGATTCCGGCCACGGCCAGGCGATGGGCTCGAGCGTCGGCTCGACCTCGCGGAGTTCCTCAATCCATTCCGCGTAGTCCGCGTGGTCGGTGGCGGCGTGGAAAATGCCGCCGGGCTTCAGACGCGAAGAGATCAGGCGCAACGTGCCGGACTGCACAATGCGGCGCTTGTGGTGGCGTGCCTTCGGCCACGGGTCCGGGAAGAACAGGCGCACGCCGGCCAGCGACTCCGGCTCGATCATGCGCTGCAAAACCTCGACGCCGTCGCCGCGGACCATGCGGATGTTCGACACCTCATTGCGCACGGTGGCAGAGAGCAGTTTCGCGAGGCCAGGGCGGTAAAGCTCAACTGCGATGATGTTGTGGTCCGGTTCTTGCGGAGCCATAGCCACGGTGGACGTGCCGGTGCCGCAGCCAATCTCGACGATGGTCGGGCCCTTGCGGCCAAACCATTCCTCCACGTCAATGACTTCGTCGGAGAGGACCTTGCCGTAAGTGTCCCAGTTGTCTTCCCAGATTTTTTCCTGGTTGGGGGTCAAAGTGCCGCGGCGGAAGGACAGATTGCCGATGCGCGGGTAGTCAAGACCGTCGTCGAATTGGGTCTTTTCCGGACGACCTGCAGGCAATTCGCCCTTCTTCGGCTGGCGCTCATGCGGCTGTTCCGCCTGCTCGTCTCCGCGAGTTGGCAATGGTTCAGATTCCTGCGAAACCGCAGGCTGTTCGATATTTTCAGAAAAATCAGAAGTAGTCACGTTCCCTATTGTCCACGACATCGGCCAACTATCCAATCATTGCCCCTAGGATTTTTGTTGTTGTCCTGGCGGTTTCACACCGGTAGGCGATGCCGCGTCGCCCTGAGTTGGCGGCACGGCGGGCGAGTTGTTTTGTCGACTTGCCGATTCCGCGGTCCGCTGTAGGCTGAACGCGAAGCCGCGCTTATTCGTTTGTTGAAGCGGTGCTTGGGGGCTGCCTAGCGCAGCGTTTCAGGGCGCGGAATCTGGCCCACGGGCCGTATGGGGGTTACGCAGGTTTTAACTAAACCACGCAGGGGATTTATGGGAGGGGACTAGGCCGGATGGACCTTATTTCCGCAACTGATGTCACGGAAACAACACAGCCGTCAACGGGATCTACATCGTCGTCGTTGCGCGCTGCCGTGGTGGACTGGCTGTCATCACGACAGGCCTCGCACTCGGACACCGCTAACACGAGCGGCGCGGAGGTGTGCGTCGCCAAGGCGCTTGAGCGCGAGAAACGGCCACCGATAATCTGCGCGCGATTGCGCAGGGGCGTGCGTGAAACCGCTGTGCGCGAGGCATTTTCGCAATGTCACGCGGAGCTGGCCGACAAGCTGTCCGCCCCTGTCGCGCTGGTCATCGAGCAACAACCGATTCGCCATTCGCTTGCCGACGAGTATTGCGACATCACCACAAACGAGACAGCTGAACACACCTTTTTGTTCAGTTCCGCGTTGCGGAAGATTGCCGAACGCCTCGGTGCGGAAGGCGGATCACGCAATGATGACGGGCTACTCGCAGTGCAGTTGACTGAGATCGCGGCAGCCTTTCCCGCGGCTAGAGACAGCCTGGAGGAGTTGCTATGGCAACACCGGACGTAGTTGAGCCACGCCCGGTCTCGGCGGAGGGGTCTGAGCAGCCACCGCTCCTTGTCACCAAAGCCGGGGACGCGGCGGACCGCGCGGACTTCTCGCAGATTGTTGACACTGCGACGCCGCCACGTCGGCTGGAGTTTGTGGATAAACGCAGCGCCGTCGTGCTCTATGTTGCAGACAGCGAGGTGCAGCCCACGCGGGAGTGCGTCAGCACGGTTGCAGCAATTAGCCAGGCCACCGGCCGCGTTGCAGTTGGCCTGATTGGCAATGGTGAGTATGCCGAGGCCTGGCGTCAGGAAATCGACAGCACAATCCCGATGGGAGCGCTGGACGAGAGGATGGCCAGAACCCTGGTTCTGCTGGCAGAAGGCCCGCCCAGAAACTCGGGAGAAACACTGAGTGCGCGCCGGGCTCGAAATGTGCGAGCTCAGCTGGCGCAGGAGCGATCGCGCGGAGCCGGGGCGGCGGCGCGATTGCAGCGGAAGATGCAGTTGGTAGCTGAGAGTGCAGTGCGGGATGCGCTCCAGGAAGTGGCTGACGGACCCGCAGGTGACCAAGCGGAACTTCAGGGCCGTGCCGAGGTCGCAGCGACGCGGCTGCAGCAGCGGTGTGGCGACGAATTGGGCTTTCGTGTGGAAATCCCGGTGCCCGCTCCAGCAAGCCCAGCTCGCCCCAGTTATGCCATGGACGCTCTGGTGGCGGTGGCATCGCTTGGCGTGGCGGTCGGCGCAGTGCGGATCGTCCACGGATTGCTGATGTGGATTGGGGTGCCGACGCTTGCGGCGCAGCTGGTCGCACTTGCAATAGGCCTCGGTGTTGCGGTGGCGGCGATGGGTGCAACGATTCGTCGTAACGCACGCCAACGCACCGCGCAGTGGCGGGCAAATTATCTTGCCCATCTGCGGCGAAAATGGACACAGTCCGTGGAGATGACGGTGCGCGAAGCCATTGGTGCGCGGGGTCCGGGATGGCGAATAGAGCAGCTGGCGGAGTACACCGGAACGCCTGCACGATAGCTGTGACAGCGAAGAGAAATAGGGGGATATCACGATGGATGAGTTTTCTTTACTGCAGTACTTTTCCGATCAACCCGCGTCCGATGGCGGGGTGGAGGCGCGTTCGCCCGCTACGCCGTGTGGTTTGGAGGCGGCGACACCGATTGATGGGCAGTCGGTGGACGTTGGTGGCGCCGGGCTGGTTGTGGAGGTCGATGGGCAGCTCTACGACCTCGGCGACGACGAGGGGTCAATTACGCTTGCCGACGATTCCGGGTTGTCAATCTATTCAGATCTGGACGGTGACGGCACGGTGGATCACGTTACGACGGTCCGTTTTGACGGCACTTGGGAGTCTTGGAGCAGTGATGATGTGAGGGCTGCTGACGCGATGGGCGAAGCAGCAGTGGAACCGGCATCAGCCGCGGGGAAGTGGGATGCGTACTCATGGGAGCAATCCGCTCGGGGCAGCTGGGACTAACGACTTTGGAACCACGGTGCGCGGGGGTACCCGTGTCTCGGTTGCTTACAAATGGGGGTAACTGCACCCAAAGGGTTAATGGTTGTAAATTTATGTGGTGAGGCTGGCCTTATTCACTGGTTATGGCCGTAAATGAACAGGTCGCAAGAATGGGGCGAGGAAAATTATTTGTTGTAAAGCTGTGATGTAACGGCTTGCAAATGCGGGAACAAGCCGATTGTCGATGTGGGGCCCGGCAACTTTCGGTATCCCCCGGTAGCCTTAAATTAAGACGCGAATCAATGAGTCAGGAGAACTGATGTCCGCACCTTCTATTCCTGGTCTCGAGGGCCAGGCCCCGACCGAGAACGCCGAACTGCTGCGCTGGATTGCTGAGGTCGTAGAACTGACCCAGCCAGACAAGGTTGTCTTTGCTGATGGCTCGGAAGAAGAGTGGAACCGCCTTACCCAGGACCTGGTTGATAAGGGAACTCTTATCAAGCTGAATGAGGAAAAGCGCCCGAACTCTTTCCTTGCCCGCTCTAACCCGAAGGACGTTGCTCGTGTGGAGTCCCGCACGTTCATCGCTTCTGAAAAGGAAGAGGACGCTGGCCCGACCAACAACTGGGCGGATCCGGTCGAGCTGAAGAAGGAAATGACCGAGCACTACCGCGGTTCCATGAAGGGCCGCACCATGTTCGTCGTTCCGTTCTGCATGGGTCCGATCACCGACCCGGAGCCGAAGCTGGGTGTTCAGCTGACCGACTCGGAATACGTGGTTCTCTCTATGCGAATCATGACCCGCATGGGTCAGGATGCCCTGGACAAGATTGGCCCGGACGGAGACTTCGTCCACGCTCTGCACTCCGTTGGCGCTCCGCTGGAGGAGGGCCAGGAGGACGTTGCATGGCCGTGCAACGATGAGAAGTACATCACCCAGTTCCCGGAGACCAAGGAGATTTGGTCCTACGGTTCCGGCTACGGCGGAAACGCCATCCTGGCCAAGAAGTGCTACGCACTGCGTATCGCTTCGGTCATGGCCAAGGAAGAGGGCTGGATGGCTGAGCACATGCTCATCCTGAAGCTCACTAATCCGGAGGGCAAGGCCTACCACATCGCCGCTGCATTCCCGTCTGCATGTGGTAAGACCAACCTGGCTATGCTGACTCCGACCATCGAGGGCTGGAAGGCCGAGGTCGTCGGCGACGACATTGCATGGCTGAAGTTCGGTGAGGACGGTCGCCTGTACGCTGTTAATCCGGAGAACGGCTTCTTCGGTGTTGCGCCGGGCACCAACTACTCCTCCAACCCGAACGCCATGAAGACCATGGAGGCCGGTAACACCCTGTTCACCAACGTCGCACTGACCGACGATGGTGACGTCTGGTGGGAAGGCATGGAAGGCAAGCCGGATCACCTCATTGACTGGAAGGGCAATGACTGGACTCCGGATTCCGACGAGCTGTCCTCGCACCCGAACTCCCGTTACTGCACCCCGATTTCGCAGTGCCCGGTCGCCGCACCGGAGTACGACGACCCGCAGGGTGTCCCGATCGACGCCATCCTGTTCGGTGGCCGCCGCCCGGACACTGTGCCGCTGGTAACCCAGGCACTGTCCTGGAACCACGCAACCTTCATCGGTGCAACCCTGGCTTCCGGCCAGACCGCTGCTTCCGCTGAGGCCAAGGTCGGCTCCCTGCGTCACGACCCGATGGCAATGCTGCCGTTCATTGGCTACAACGTCGGTGACTACCTGCAGCACTGGATCGACATGGGCGCCAAGGGCGGCGACAAGATGCCAGAGGTCTTCCTGGTCAACTGGTTCCGCCGTGGCGAAGACGGCCGCTTCCTGTGGCCGGGCTTCGGTGACAACTCTCGCGTTCTCAAGTGGATCATCGACCGCATTGAGGGCCGTGTTGGCGCCAAGGAGACCGTTGTTGGTCACACCGCTAAGGCAGAGGACCTGGACCTGACTGGCCTGGACATCGACTTTGAAGATGTCAAGGAAGCCCTGAAGGCACCGGCTGCTAAGTGGCAGGGTGACCTGCCGGACAACGAGGAGTGGCTGAAGTTCCTCGGCGACCGCGTTCCGCAGGAAGTCTGGGACG